>PVBE011217392.1_pt1 | contig 116602 bp, 88 predicted proteins | sample 1631181 | NCBI WGS metagenome assembly PVBE01 (sample SAMN08397723, study PRJNA350692) | Marine metagenome, whole genome shotgun sequencing project. | isolation source: water | place: Pacific Ocean | collected 2012-04 | reverse complement strand
TCCAGGCTCAACGGCTCCTGTTGGCTTTCACCCATGCGGTGCCTCCGGCGATCATTGCTGCGATGCCCGCTGCGATGCTCTGAGGCCAGTTTCTTGGCACCTCTACCGAAAACCTCCCTGCTCATATGGGCAATGCGGGGTACAATGGGCAGCAGATGACCTTCGAGGCGCGGACGGTCCAGGATGGCGACCAGCGCATCGCGGATCGAGCCCAGCTCGCCCAGATCAAGTCGCTGAAGCCGGACCAGATGGTCCACGTGAACTGGACCGAGGGCCACGGTGGCCACTACACCATCACGGAGATGCGCGTCGGGCCGGCGGATGGCGCGAGGCAGGGCCTGATCAGGGGCACGGTGATCACCGCCGATGATTCTCGGGTCGTCGTGGCGAAGGATGAGGGTGGCCAGATGACCCTTGAGGCCACCGTCTTCTGGCGGTGGGGGACCATGTTGAGGGACCCGTTTCAGAAGTTGGCCTGCGGCGAGATCAGAGCCGGTGAGAAGGTCACCGCCATCTGGGAGATCGGCGAGGGCATGCACTACATCCTGCGCGGAATCGCCACGGATGACCCAACAGACGACGCGCTAGGTTCGGTGCTCCTGCAGGCCCAGCTCAGAGAGTCGTACAATCAGATCAACCAGCTCCAGAATGAGATCAGACAGCTCAAGAATCTCGTGAATCAGGTACTGAAGCAGATCGAAGGGGAGGGGTAATGATGAAGGCTCGCAATGTCGTGATTGCAGTGCTGCTGCTCGTAGTCGCCGGAGGACACGTTTGGGCGCAGAAGGAGGGTCAGAACGTCGGCAAGGTCATCACTACCGGTGAGGACCGGGTCGTCGTCGGGCTCCACAATGGGCAGCAGATGACGTTTGAGGTCCGCACGGTCCCCGATGGTGACACGCGGATCGCTGATGCCGCGCAGGTTGCTCAGATCAAGTCGCTGAAGACGGACCAGTCGGTCTTCGTGAAGTGGGTCCAGGCTCACGACGGGCACTACTACATCACAGAGATGCGGCTCGGGCCGGAGGACGGCGCGAACCACGGGCTGGTGAGGGGCGAGATCATCACTGCCGACGAGGCTCGTATCGTTGTCGCCAACGACGCGGGCGGCCAGATCACGCTCGAGGTCACGGGCATCCGCCGGCGCAACAACTTCATCAAGGACCCGTTCCAGGAACTCGTCGCCGGCGACCTCAAAGCCGGGGATCGCGTCACCGCCATGTGGCAACTCGGCGATGGGATGCACTACATCCTGAGAGGAATCGCGACGGACGATCCCAGCGATGACGCGCTGGCCTCCGTGTTCCTGCAGGCCCAATTGCGGGAGTCGTACAACCAGATTAACCAGCTTCAGAACGAGATGAACCAGCTCAAGAATCTGATCAACAAGCTCCTGAAGCAACTCCAGCCCCAGGACCAGTGACGGGTCCGGGTGTCTGTGGACGCGTGATCCGCCTGAAAGTGAGGCTCGTCCGATGAAGCTGCGCGCTGCGCTGATCGCCGTGTTGCTCGTTACGGTCGTGGCCGGATATGCCGTCGCCCAGGAGAAGGGCGGAAGCGTCGGCAAGATCATCACTGTCGGTGAGGACCGCATTGTGGTCGGGCTGCACGACGGCAAGCAGATGACGTTCGAGGTCCGCAGCGTTCCAGACGGCGATACTCGGATCGCCGACCGGGCCCAGATGGCCGAGATCAAGACGCTTAAGACGGACCAGATGGTCCACGTGAAGTGGCACAAGGCCCACGATGGGCACTACTACATCGAGGAGATGTTCATCGGCCCGGCCGACGGCTCGCGGTGGGGGATCGCAAGCGCCACCGTCATCACGGCTGATGAGGAGCGCGTCGTCGTGGCCGACGACGACGGCGGGCAGATCACCCTCGAGCGGGCTTGGTTCCGCCGGCGCAACCAGAAGCCCCTGCAGGATCCATACCAGGGGCTGGTCGGCACCGAACTCAAGCCCGGCGACAGAGTCGTTGCCATGTGGGATGTCGCCGAGGGCACGCATTATATGATTCGCGGTATCTCCAAGATCGATCCCGAAGCGCAGGCCCTCGCGGCCGTGCTCATGCAGGCCCAAATGAGAGAGAGCTACAACCAGATCAACGAACTACACAACGAGATCAACGAGCTGAAGAATCTGATCAACCGGCTCCTGAAGCAGCTCGAGCCTCAGGACCAATAGCCAGTTTCGCACAGAACCCGTTCGGTAGGTCGGGTGTCTGTATATCTGTGATTTGTGAAAGGGAGGCTCACCTGATGAAGTTGCGCGCTGCTCTAATCGCCGTATTGCTCGTTACCGTCGTCGCCGGATACGCCGTCGCCCAGGAGAAGGGCGGGAACGTCGGCAAGGTTATCACCGTCGGTGAGGACCGCATTGTTGTCGGGCTGCACAACGGTGAGCAGATGACGTTCGAGATCCGAATGGTCAAGGATGGGGAGAACTGGGTCGCCGACCGCGCCCAACTCGCCCAGATCAAGACCCTAAAGGCCGAACAGATGGTCCACGTGAAGTGGGTCAAGGGCGACGGCGGACACATGTTCATCGAAGAGATGTTCGCCGGCCCGGAAGATGGCGCCAAGAACGGTCTGGTTATCGGATCGGTCATCACCGCCAGCGAGGGTCGCGTGGTTGTCGCCAAGGACGGTGGCGGCCAGGTCACGCTCGAGCCGATGTGGATCCGCCGTCGCGGCAATTGGGAGAATGACCCGTACCACAAGCTCTTCACCCAAGGGCTCGAAGCGGGCGACAAGATCGTCGCGATGTGGGACCTCGACGAGGGCACTCACTTCGTCATGCGCGGCGTTGCCGCAGTCGACGATGAGGGCCAGGCGCTGGCACTGGCGCTCCTGCAGGCAGAGGTCCGCGAGAGCTACAACATGATGCGTGAGATGCAAGACACCATCAACAACTTGCGCGGGCAGATCAACAAGCTGCTGGAAGCGTTGAAGACGGACGATGGTGAGTAAGGGCCGTGTCTGTTGGCTGGCACGCGGCGGCGGGGCGGATTGCCCCGCCGCCGCTGGTTGCATGTTCATCACCTCAAGGAGGCACCGCTGATGTCGCCTCACGACGAATGCAAGCGTCTTTCACGCCGCCGTTTCTTGGGAAACGCCGCCGCGGCCGGAGCCGGAGCTGCCCTCACCGCGGGCACCGCAAGCGCCCAGGATGAGAAGAAGACCCGCGTCGTCTACCGCAGGCTGGGGCGCACCGAATTCATGACCTCCCACGTCGTCGCGGCGTGGGACTGGAATGAATGGCTCTACCAGGAAGCGGTGGACGCGGGCATCAACTACTGGCACAAGATCGGCGGCTGGCCGGGCCTGCCCGACGCGCTCAAGAACATCGATCGCGAGACATGGTACTGTGATGTGGTCATCGATTCCTTCGAGGAGGACGGCGCGTACGCCCAGTTCGAGTGGGCGCGCAAGAACCTCGGACTCGACTACATCGACTCCTTCAAGCTGCACTCGATCTACAAGACTCCCGAGGACGTGACCGCGAAGACGGGGATGCTCAAGGCCTTCGACCGGTTGAAAGCTGAGGGCAAGGTCAAACATCTCTCCGCCGCGCAGCACGTGGAGCCGGCGATCGTGTGCGCCGCAATGCTCGAGACCGATCTCTTCGACCACCTCCAGCCGGCAACGGGCGGCCTGAGCCCCACTCCTGAGATGCAGGACGTGCTCAAGCTCGCCAAGGCGAAGGACGTCGGCATCATCGCCAAGAAAGTCATGGGCGCCGTGAACCGCGCCAAGACCGACGCCGCCACGCGGGCCAGGATTGAACCGTTCCTCGGCCCGGACGGCAAGTGGGGCGCGGCGGTCATCAAGGGCGTCCTGAGCTTTGAGGGCGTCACGGCCGTGACGCCGCGGACGGTGAATTTCGAGCAATTCATCGACAACCTCTCGACGGATGGCATCGAGCCAACGCCCAACGAGGTTGGCGCCATCGAGGTCCTCCGCGAATACGCGCGGCTGAATCAGTGCAGCTATTGCGGCAAGTGCACGGGTGCCTGCCCGAATGGGGTCGCGATCCCGGAGACTCTTCGCTACGAGACATACGCCAGCGTCTACGAGACCCCCAAGGGCGCGCGGAAGATGTACGCCGGGCTTCCGGCCGAGCGTCGCGCGAACCGTTGCGGCGACTGTGGCGCGTGTGAGGCGGCCTGCCCGCAAGGCATGGCTGTCCGCGAGAAGCTTAGGGCGGCTCACGCGGTCCTGACCTAGACACAGGAAACGCGATGGTAGCTAGCGAAAGGCCCGCCGCAGCTCATCCGGCGGGCCTTTCCGCGCTTGTGGGACGTTAGGTGACTCAACATGAACCCTTGCACAGTTGCCGCGCTTGGACTGCTACTTCTCCTCCCGACAGTGGCCCTCGGCCAGGACGGGCCGCTACGCGTTGTGACTCCGACTGAGTGCATGCCCCGCGCAGATGACTACGGTCACATGTGGTGGATGCACGGCCTGCGCGAGCGCTCGCCCGAGGGGAAGCGACTGCGCGCATTCGAGACGGGCCGGTACGCAGTGGCGCTGGACGTCGACCAGCCTGGCATCGCCCAATTCGGCGCGGGGAATGGCGCGTTGGGCGCTCTGCCTGGAGCTGATCTTGGTCTTGCGATCACCGTCGACGGACGCCTCTACACGTGCGTGGGGACTGGCGCCTCAGACGAACCGATCCCCACATCTGCCCGCTTGATCGAACACGGGCGCTTCCTCAATCGCAGCGACATCGTTGGATTGCGTTTCGCCGATGATGAGGGGCGCGAACTGCCGTGCGATGCCCGATTCGAGACCACATCATGGCCCGACCGATTGGCAATGAGTCTCGAAGTAGCGCCTCGCCACGAGACGATTACGTCAGGACCGTCCTTCGGTCGCGTGGGCAACGGTCATGCCTTCGACGGCACGAATCGTCTCGACTTCGATGCCTCGCCTGAACTCGAGCCCGAGCAACTCACGCTCTCCGCGTGGGTCTTCATGCCCGATGAGGAAGGCGTCGCCGAGCAACGAGCGTGGATGATCTGCAAGAACGGCAACGAGTGGGTTGAGGGCAACTACGGCTTCCAGATGGCCAGGCGACAGCTCTGCGCTTACCTGAATATCGGCGGCGGACGTGAGAACGTCCACCTCGTCCGCGGCCCGCATGGGATCATCACCACGGAGGCCTGGCACCATGTCGCGATGACCTACGATGGCTCCGAGCTTCGGCTCTTCATCGATGGCCGCCAGCACGCCGCGAAGGAGATAGGCCTCCCTCGTACGCCCGGCGATGGGGCGCTCTGCTTCGGCCACCGACAGGATGGACAACAGGATCGCTTCCGGGGCGTGCTGGATGAGGTGCGGCTGTACAGCAGCGCGCTATCGGCGGAAGAACTGCAAGCCCTCCACAAGGCACCCGGGAACCCCATTGCTGAGTCGCTGGCCCGCGAGTGGTCCTTCGATCGGCCCGGCGACGCGGCGATCGAGCGTCCTGGCGAGCCCTGGAGGAACGCCCGCGCAACCATCGCTCTGGAATCCGCGGATGGCTCCTTCTCCGGTGAGAGCGCCGACGGAGAGGCCTGGCCCATCGGTGAGTCGCGCGCGGCCTCGGTGGTTCTGTGGGATGCCCAAGCTGACCTGCCGAACGTGAAGGCGACTGACATCGTCTCCGGCGATGAATGCCCTGTCGAGCATGACGCCCTTCACGGCTGGCATCGCATCGATCTCGATTCGCTGACCCCGCAAGGCGAGCACAACGACGCCATTGAGCGGGTGAGGCTGGACCTCGCCAATTCCGAGGATGCTGAGGTCCCTCTCAGGCTCGTTTTCGCGAAGACGCAGAAGGGCTTGGGGAACATCCGGGGGCTGTCGCAGGTGACGGGACTGAGCGTCATGCTGCGCGACGCCGACGGCTTCCCGACTGGGATTCCCGTCCAGATCAGCAAGGACTGGCACGGCACGGGCAACGTCTGGCTGAACGCGGCGACGATGCTCCGCCTGCCGGCTCGCTCGCAACTGCAGCTCGAACTCACGCTCTGCTACGGCCATTGGGGCGGCGTCGCGGCGGCATCGCAGTCTCAGCTCTCCCTGATCGGTTGGGGTGGCAATCAGCAATGGGACGAAGCCGCCCTCGGCGCGTGGGGGGAGTCGATCTGTTTCGAGCCGGACCAGGGCCAGGTGGGCGGGTCCGTGCTCGACACGCGCCCGTTGATGGTATCTGCCATGGGGGCCACGCCCAATCGCCAGTGGGGCTGGACGCACAACGTCGGTGGCGCGGACTTCCTCGTCTACTACGACGAGTCCGGTGAGAAGCAGTGGAACTCCCGCATGAAGACGATGCGGCGCCGGACGTGCCCAGTCCTGACCGAGACCGAGTACTCCGGCCAGAGCCCCGATGGCAAGATCGACCTCAAGTTCACGACCAGCCTCCACCGCACGGACGACATCACTCGCGGCGTCTATCGTCTGCGTTACGATATCAACGAGCCGACGCGCTTCAGCCGGCTCGTGCTCTTCCAATGCGGCGGCGACGATTACAGTTACACGGGCGAGCGCAAGTTCGCGCGAGGCAACGAGGATGGGCTGATCGAGGAGTGGGAGACGTCCTGGGGCGGCGGCGAGTACAAGACGCAGCCCGTGGAGGTCACGGGTCGCGCCGCGTGGTTCAGCATGCACGAGGCCGTCCGGCGCCAGGAGGACGAGGGCGCTTGGGCCAACCGAGGGATCGTCATTCGCGAGTGGGACGCCCGTCTCGGCGGGAAGCCGGCGCGGCCCTGGGCCGCCGAGCGCGGCGCGAAGGTGCGCGCATCGGATACGTCGCTCATCGATATCGTCCCCCCGCCCAATGTGACCGAACTCCAGCCCGGCGACTACGTTGAGGCCACTATCGAGCACATCGTAGTGCCGCAACGCGCCGACGATTACTACGGCCCGAACGAGAACCTGCGCGCGGCGCTGGGCGAGTGGGAGAACACGTGGCGGATGATCCATCGAGAGGCCATCGGCAATGACCTCGAGGTCGGCGTCACCGTCGGCGAGTTGACTCGACGCCGGCCCACGCTGATCCGAGCAGACTCAGACCGCGCTGAGTTCACCGTGACCGGTGGCCTGGGCTACGTGCCGGTCACGATCGGCGGGCTATCCGGCTTCCGCGATCCCGTGCTTGAGATGCAAGTGGGAGGGGAGTGGCAGGTGGTGGATCAGTCGGTGCATGGGAGCGACTTCTGGCAGGCAGACTACGACCCCGAGAGCGAGAGTTGGGAAATAACGTACAGCATCTCGCTTGACGCGCCCGGCGACGCGCGCCTCGCGCGCGGCTTCCGCTTTCGGCTGGACTAGGGCCACACGGTCGTGTCGAAGAGGTCCGTCTGCTCCATCGCGTGCTCGACGGTGAGGTAGGTGAGACGGTCTTTGTGGTGGTGCTCGTCCCATCCGGCCTTTATGAACGTGTCGCGGACGGGACCTTTCATCCCGGCGAACATGAGCCGGATTGCCGACGCCTCGCATCTCTCGACGATGCCCTCGAGCGCGTGTACCGCAGCGCCGTCGACATCATTCACCCCGGACACGTCCAGCACAACCCACTCCAGGTCAGGCTTCTCGGCCATGGCCTCGCGCAGCCGGTCCTCGATGAACCCGAAGTTCGCGAAGTAGATCGAGCGATCCAGCCTCAGGATCAGCGCGCGCGGGTCGACGTAGGCCGTGGGGAATCGCTCGACATCGCGGAACGCGCCCTCGTGCGCGATGTACCCGAGTTCTGCTGTATGGGGGTGCGAGCTGCGCCAGATGAACAGCACGAGCGAGAAGACCACGCCGGTGATGATGCCTGCCTCGATCCCGTAGATGAGCACGGTGAGCGTCGTGATAACAAGCGTCCAGCCATCCTTGGCATCCACCAGGAATAGGTGGCGGATCATCCGCGTGTCAATGAGTTTCGCAGCGGCGACGATGATAATCGCGCCGAGAACGGCCTTGGGCATGTACTGGAAGACGGGCGTCAAGAAGAGCAGCGCCGGCAGGATTAGCACGGCCGTGATCAGACCAGCCATCCCCGTCTTCGCGCCGGCGTGGTAGTTCACCGCGGTCCTGGAGAAGCTGCCGGTCACGGGGTAGCCCTGGAACAGCGCGCTCACCGCGTTTGCGAAGCCGATGGCGCGCAACTCCATGTTCGGTCCGACCCTGTATCTCTCTTTGGCTGCGATGAGCTGAACGAGAGCCATCGACTCCATGTAGCTGATGGCTGCGATTACGCCGATGACCGGACCGAGAGTCCTCATCGACTCCATGTTGATTCCGGGTAGCGCGACGGCAGGCATTCCGCGGGGCACGGCGCCGACTGTGGCCACGCCTAGTTTGTCCCATCTCAGCGCATAGACGAGCACGGTGCTGGCCACGACGGCCACTAACGGTCCGGGCTTTCGCTTCGCGCCGAAGATGAAGACGGCGATAAGCGACCCGACGCCGAGACAGGCCGTCAGCACGTGCGTCTCGCCGATCTCATGGACCAGCAGCACGGCTATCTCGATCGCGCGGTCCCCGCTCTCGACGTCGACGCCAAGAAGGTGCTTCATCTGCGCGAGACAGATGAGGATCGCCGCGCCGGTCGTGAAGCCGCTGACGACGGCGTGGGACACGAAGTTGATGAGGAACCCCATCTTCAGGAGTCCCAGCGCGATCTGGATCACGCCAACCGCCAGGGCGAGCACGGTCGCGTAGCCAATGTACTCGGGCGAGCCGGGCCGCGCGAGCGCGGAGCAACCCGCGAAGACGAGGATGGACACGATCGCCGTCGGGCCGATCGCCAGGTGTCGCGAAGAACCGACCAGCGCGTAGGCCAGCAGGGGGAAGACGGAAGCGTAGAGCCCGTGGACGGGTGGCAGGCCGGCCAGCATTGCGTAGGCCATCGCCTGAGGTATCAGGAGAACTGCGACGGTCACGCCGGCTACCAGATCGCCGCGCAGGTTCGCTCTGTCGTATGCGCCCATCCACTGAATGCAGGGGAAGATCCTCTGAAGCAAGTGCTGATGCCCTCCAGTCAGGTACTATACGCCTTTCGCGGTGGGTTTGGCCACTCCTGCCGCGCGCTCTTGAGTCGCCACGGGGAGGACGGGGCGCGCCTCGGGCGGAACGCAGTCCGATATCACGCATGATGAGGATCCCCCTCCATGAGAGGCGTTTGCCTGCTCGCGCTGGCCATCACGTCGACCCCAGCGCTACGAGCCCAGGACCGCCCGTTGGCGACGAGCATCGCTTGGCACGAGTTGTGGCAAGCAGGAGACGCCGCCAGGCTTCCCATCGTTCACGAGCCGTCGCGCTTGACCATCGCCATTCCCCACGTGGAGGCTCCAGACAACACGGTCCTATGCCTGCGCTTCAGGGCCAGGCTGCACTACGCCCATCCCGCGGGCTGGAACAACTACCTCGCGCTGCTGATCGACGAGGAGCCGGTGGGCCGCATGTCTGAGGACGGTTGGCCTCGAGTGCTGAACCGGCAACTCATCTTCGCCACCACCCACACGAACTATCCCGAGGTCGAGTTGGTCGAGAACCGATCCGGGTTCCCGTGTCTCCAAGTGTTCTTCGGCCCGGAGGATCCCGACCTCGCCGGAGACGTGCTCACCGACGTCGAAGAGGGCTATTGGTACCTGGTCGATGTCGACGACCTGATGGATGGCGATGAGGAACACGAGCTGACTCTGGTCAACACCGCGCTCGCCAAATTCTGGAACGACGATCTGCCCGAGGGCATGGAACTCGTCGTCGAGGACCTCGCCCTGGGCGCGGTCCCCGAAAGCGAGGTGGACGGGCTCAGAGGCGCGAGTTACGCCAAGCGCGCGCGATCTCGAGGGCGCTTGCTGCCGGGAGGCCCCGAGACGGTCCGCGTGGCCCCGGCCGGTGGGCTGCAGGTCGAATCCGGCGACGAGGTCTGGTTCGTGGAGTCATCTTTCTCCTATCCCCAAGAACCTGCGATGGGGCTCAACCACCTCACCTGCCTGCGCGAGGTCGATGGCGAGGACGGTTGGCGCCCCAAAGCGACCGTGAAGGCCGGGAACACCACGGTGAAGGCAAGCGGCCAGGCGTACCGATTGGAGCGGCGCGTCACTCGCGCGGCCGGGCGCATCGAGGTCGCGGATTCAGTCACCAACCTCACCGATGATGTGCTCGGCATGTCGGTGAAGCACTCGATCATCTCGCCGGAGCCGCCGCTATCCGCGCGGCTGAACGGCTTGGAAGCCGCGGCCCACGCGTCCGGGCGGTTCCCCGAACAGCCCACCGTATTCGCTGCCCAGCGCGACAGCGGCCTCGGCGCGGTCGCGGAGGACAATGCTCTTCGCCTGCAAATGGGAACGAGAGCGCTCGTCAATGAGACGAGCTTCCGGACAGACCAACTGGGGATTGCGCCGGGGGAGACGTACACCATGCGCTGGGCGCTCTATCCCGGTTCGGTAGATTATTGGGACTTCATCAACGCGGTTCGGCGCGACTGGGATGTGAACTACACGGTTGACGGCCCGTTCGATTTCTTCGACATCCGCCAGCTCGACACGGACGCGGGGCGCCAGGCCGCGCGGCGCCTGCTTGAGCGCAAGCACCTGAAGCTCTTCGCGCTCGTTCCGTGGTTTGAGTACTACAACGGGTGGCCGTACACGCGCGATGAGTACCGCGAGATGATGACGGAAGCGATGGCGTTTCTGCGCGAGATCGTGCCGGACGCGGTGTTCCTCTCGTGCATCGAGACGAACCTCGTGCCGGTCCCGCTGACGTTCTTCGGAGATTCCATCCCGGAGGAGGGTTGGCTGATCGGACGTGACAATGGCGGGGAGTACCGCCAGCCGGCGGCGCCGGGAATGACGGCTCATATCGATGCGTCGCCGTGGCGCGATTCTGTCGTCCGACAGGCTGACGGCACCGCCCTTCTCGATTGTTGGTACGTGAGCCACTACAAGGAGCCGCCGGCGCTGAACCTGATGGTCTATCCGGAGACCGGCAACCATCGCCACGCGCACATGCTCGAGCAAATGGGCTGGCTCTTGGATGAGGTCGGCTTCGACGGCGTGTACATCGACCAGTTCAGCCTCGCGTTCAGCGTGGCCAGCGATCGCCACACGCGCGAGCGCTGGGACGGTCGCACCGTCCGCCTCGACCCCGCGGGCAACGTCACCGAGCAGATCGCCGACGTCGGGCTGATAAGCGCCGAGGCGCGAGCCGAATGGGTGAAGTTTGGGTTGGATCGCGGGAAGACGGTAGTCGCCAACTCGCATCCGGTGGCCAACGAACTCCAGAGCCTGCGCAGTTTCCGTTTCATGGAGACCCAAGGGTATGACCCGCTGACGACGAACGGTCCGCCGGAGCACTGGCCGATGGCGAAGGGCCAGCTCCATTCGCCGATTGGGCTCGGGCACTCCTTCCCGAACACGGCCGGCGCCGACTTCTTCATGCGCACGCTCATCACGCACCTGCGCTACGGGTTGCTCTACTATTGCTACAGCACGAACTTCCCATCCGAAGGCGAGCGCGGCGGCGAGTTCGGGCCGCTGAATCACATGTTCCCCTTCACGCCGGTAGAGCTTCACGAGGGGTGGATACTCGGTGAGGAGCGGCTGATCACGTGCGTCTCCGGAAGCTTCCCATGGCCCCACAGCGCTGAGCCGGAGGTGATGCTGTTTGATTCCCGAGGCCGCGAACGCGATGCGGAGGCGAGGATCGAGGCGCGCGGCGATGCCTACACGGTGGAGGTCTCGCTGGATGACTGGTGGGAAGTCGCGGTCATCGTGCCGAAGGTGGCTGAATGAGCGGCCAGGAAGACTCGTGAGGGCGGCAGCACGTTCTGATAGCGATCGTGAATAGGCACTGAAAGTGACCTCAGACAGCGCGCCGATACGCGTTCTTATCGTCGACGATCATCCGGCCCTCCGTGCGGGGCTGCGGCAGATCCTCACGAGTGATGATATTGAGATCGTCGGCGAGGGTAGCAATGGCACTGAGGTCGTCCCTCTCTGCAAGGAACTCAACCCCGACATCGTCCTCATGGACATTCGGATGCCGGAGATGGATGGCCTCACCGCCATGCACGAGATGAAGAAGAACGCCGTGCATGCGAAGGTTATCGTCCTCACGGCGCACTGGCATCATCAGTATCTGGTCAGGTCGCTCATGTACGGCGCGTCCGGCTTCTTCCTGAAGAGCGTCCTCGGGGGGGAGTTGCGCGAGGCGATCCGCAAGGTGGCGTCCGGGAAGAACCTGCTGGCGATTCCCGATGTTCCGCGCCTCGTAGATCGGCTGCGCCTGCAAGAAGCGGGGCTGGCGCCGGCCGCCGTCCGCAAGCTGGGGAAGCTGTCCGGCAGAGAGCGCGAGGTCCTGCGCCTGGTGGTTCAGGGGATGAGCAACCGGAAGATCGCTGAGTACCTCGGCATCGGCCCGGCAACCGCGAAGACGCATGTCGAGAACGTGATGAAGAAGCTTGGGGTCTCGGACCGAACGCAAGCCGCCGTGTGGGCAGTCTACTCCGGCACTATCGACCCCTAGAAGACGTACACCGCTTCAGTCGGAATCCCCACCCGCACCTCGCCGCCGGGCACCAAGTGCGGCGCGAGTTCCTCGCTCTGGGTTATCTCCGCAGGCACGACCGCTTGCCCGATGTCTAGCTCAACCCGCAGCGATGGATCCCTAGGCAGCGTCGATCGCACGGTTGCCTGTAGCCCTCCATCAGCCGTCGGCGGGCGGACCTGAACGCGCGACGCCCGGATCAGTACGTCAACCTCGCCCCCCACGCTTTGGTCCGCGTGCACGGTGAAGTCCGCCAGATCGATGCGCGCCGATCCCGCTTCCGGCGTGGCCACGCCCCGGAACACGCCGCCCAACCGGAGCAACCGTGCCACGGCGGGCGTCGCGGGGCTTTCGGCCACCTCAGCCGGGGTCCCCACCTGCGCCAGGCGCCCTTCGTGCATGATGCCGACCCGATTCGCGACCGCGCGCATCTCGTCGAGGTCATGACATACGTGAACCGTGCTCGTTCCCGTGGTCAGTTGGATGCGGCGGAGTTCGGCGAGAATTGTATCGCGGGTCTCAGGGTCGAGCGAGTTCACCGGCTCGTCGAGGAGCAGCACTCGCGGCTCAACCGCCAGCGCTCTTGCCAGCGCGACGCGCTGACGTTCGCCGCCGCTCAGCCCTTCAATGCCCCGGTCTAGGAGGTGTGCGATCCCGAGCATCGCCGCGACATCAGCGATCCGGGATTCTCGTGTCGCCGCCGGCACGCCCTGGACGCGCAGGCCGAGTTCGATATTCCTCCGGACATTGCGGGACGAGAACAGCGCGTAATCCTGCGGGACGTACCCCATGCCGCGCTCGGCGGGCTCGAGCTGATCGATGCGGTCGCCGCCCATTGAGATGGCTCCGCCGCCGACGCGCCGCAGCCCCGCGATCGATTCGAGCAGCAGCGTCTTCCCGCTCCCCGGCCGGCCCAGCAGCACGAAGTACTCCCCGGGCTCAATCTCCACCGAGACCTCGCGAAGATCGAACTCACCAACCGAGAGGCTCACGTCGCGTAGGCGGATCATCTACAGCAACCTCCGCCGGCCGGCACACCGGATTAGCACGAGCGCCACTGCAGCGATGGCGACCATCAGCAGCGCAACGGCAAGGGCGACGTCGATGTGCCCGACGGATGCCTCGAGGTAGACAGTTGTGGCGAGGACCTCCGTGCGCATCCGGACCGCCCCGACGAAGACCATCAATGGGCCGAAGATGCCGAAGGCGCGCGCCCACGTGAGGATGGCGCCGGCGATGATGCCGCCCCGCGCGTTGGGCACGGCTACGTGCCAGAACGCCTGCCCGCGCGAGCATCCGAGGGTCAACGCCACGTCCTCTTCGCGGTGGTCGATGTCGTCGAAGGTGGACTTGATCGTTCGAATCCCGAAGGATGCGGCGACCAGTACCTGAGCGAGGACGATCCCGCTGCGCTGGTAGATGAACTCAAACCCCGATGATTCGATCCACATCCCCATCGGCGTGCGGAAGAACACGAGCAGGCTCAGGCCCATCACGAGCGGCGGGAAGACGATGGGGAGGTCGACGAGGGTGTCCACCAGCACTTGCCCGGGGAAGCGATGCCGACTGAGCGCGTAGCCCATTGGCACGGCGAACATCACCGAGATGGCCGTGGCGAGGGTGGTCGTCCAGAGGCTCAGCCAGGCCGCCGCGCGGATCGGTTCTGACTGCAGCACCTTATAGACGGCGCTGATGTCGATGTACAGCGCGTCGGCCGCCAAGAGACCCGCCACGGCACCCACGAACACGAGTAGAAACGCGAAGATGGCCGCGCTGAAAGCCAGGCTTCGCCATCCTCTAACGGGCCCTGTCGGGCGCGTGCCGTTGGCCAAAACTCACTCCGGTGGGTCGACGGTGTATTCGTGCTGGGCGAAGACGTCGCGCCCTGCGTCAGATACGGCGAATTGCTGGAACTCGCGGGCCAGCTCGGGCTGCGCGGCTGTCTTCAGAACGGCGACCTGGACGGTTGAGATGACGTTCTCCCCCACGGGGATCTCGACCATGTCCCCCGCATCGGCGAACGAGCGGGCGATGGCGTCCCAGACGATGCACGCATCGATCTTCCCCGTCTGTATCTGCACGCCTAGCTCGTTGACCGTCAGCGAGTGGAAGACAACGTTCGGCTCGATGTCCTCGTCCGTGATCCCCGCCTTCTCGATGATCGCAGCGCTCTTCTTGCCGATAGCGCACGCTTCCGGATTCCCCAGGCCGATCCTAACGTCGTCGCGGGCGAAGTCAGCCACCGATTCGATCCCCTTAGGGTTGCCCTTCTCCACGAGGATGACCGGCACGAAGTAACACGCATCGACGGCGGATTCGATCAGGCCCTGAGCCTCCGCCTGGCGGACGTACTCGCGGTCACCGGGGATATAGAGGTCGCCCCGGCCACCCTCCTTGATGCGCGTCAGGAGAATGTTCGATCCACCATAGTCGGGCTCGATGCGCGCGTCATGTGCCGCCTCGAACCGGTCGATGAGATCCGCAACGGGCTCGCGGATCCCAGCCCCGCAGAAGAGCCGCAGGCGCGTCGGCCCGCCGGCGGGTTGTTTGCATCCCGCCAGCAGCACGAGGGCAGCCATCGCGATCGGGAGTCGGCGCATGGCGCTACTTCACGTATCCGTGCTCGGCGAAGAGAGCCTCCGCGTGTTCGCGCGCGAATTCGAGGAAGGCTTCCACTTCCTCTGTCTGATCCGTGTAGCTCAGGCCCATGATCCAGACCTTGATGGTCTCATCGTACTCGTACGGCGTCTTGATGGTGTCGATGTCGTCTTTGAATGTGTTCGCGGTGCCGTTCCACATCACGCCTGCCTCGCGCGTCCCGAGCTTCAGCGCGTTGCCTGTCTCGGAGTGGCTGCGAAAGATCGCCCCCTCCGCGTTGGCAACCACCGCGTCCTTGATGCCCTTCTTCTCCAACAGCGCGTCGAGCATCTCGCCGCATGTTGAGTACTCCGGGTTCGGCAGCGCCACCCTAACGCCCGGCTTCGCGAGATCATCAAGCGACTCGATGCCCGCCGGATTGCCCTTGCCCACCACCAGCACGGGCGCGACGAAGCCCACATGCACGCTGTCGAGGAGCGCGTCGGCCTCCTCGGTGTAGTCGAGGTACGGATCGTGCGTGACGAAGAGGTCACCCTCTTTGCCGATCTCGATCTGCGGCAGCAACTCCTCGCTCCCGCCGAACGAGATCTCCACCGCCGCGCCTGTCTCCGACTGGTAGGCCTCGACCAGCGCCTCCAGCGGGGGGCGAAACGAGCCGCCGCACAGGATGGTGATCGGCTCGCCGGGGTCGGCATCGGGCGCGGCGACCTCGTTGGGTGAGGGCGTCGCGGAATCAGGTGGCTCCACGGGGTCAGGCGTGGTGCAGCCGACGGCGGTGATGAGTGAAGCCAGCATCAATGGCAGCATCAAGTGGTTTCGCACTGCGGATCAACACTCCTTGCGGACGTTCGAGTCACGGGCTCGCCTCGTTGAGTTCCCTAGACAGAACGCCTCTGCCTGCCCACGGAGGTTCCCGATGGCCCCGTCGGCGAAGCACGCCCGGCGGCCCGCCATGCGGAATGCAGGTCCATGGCCCAGACGCAGCGAATGAAAGACGCCGTGGGGGACCGATGGATAAACAACATTTGCTGGTCGTCGATGACTACGATGATCTCCGGGAGCTGATTGTCTTCGCTCTCATGGCAGAAGGCTTCAAAGTGACCGAAGCCTGCAACGGTGCCGAGGCCCTAGAGGCGATCAGCTCGCTCTCGCCCGACCTCGTGATCCTGGACATCGGGCTTCCCGATATCGATGGCATTGAGGTGTGCAAGCGGGCCCGCGAGACGACGGACGTGTCGATCCTGATGCTGACGGGCGAGATGTCCGCCGACGTCGCCGCGCAGACACTCGATGCTGGCGCGACCGACTACGTGCGCAAACCAGTCGAGTTGGTCGAACTCACCGCGCGCATTCGCGCCGCGCTGCGCGGATCGGACGCTGACGAGGAACTCCCGGATACGATTGAGATTGGCCCGCTGCGTCTCGACACGATCCGCGAAGAAGCCACTTGCGGCGGTCGTGACCTGGGGTTGTCGGGCACTGAGATCCGCGTGTTGGCGTACCTCATGCAGAACGAGGGAGACGTCGTCTCGAAGGACGATGTCATCCAGAAGCTCTGGGGCGGCGACCGGGAGCCGCACCTCGTCGAGGTGCATATCTCGGCCATCCGGCGCAAGCTCGAGGCCTGCGACTGCCCTGGCGACGTGATAAGAACCGTGCGGGCCTTCGGCTATCGGTTTGTCGCTCCCGACGATCAGTCCTAGCGGCTCCGGCGGCCTCTACTGGTCAGCCATCCTCAGCAGCACCAGCTCCTCGCCGGCGGCCGCGGCGATCAACTCTCCGTTCGCGGTTAGCATCTGCACGGGCCCGCCGAGTTGCCTCAGCCCGATCTCCTCCCCGTCCACATCGTAGATTGCGACCGTCCCGTCGATTGAGCTGCGCGCGATTCGCGCCATCTCGAGTAGCGCCACATCGGTCACTTGGTTCTCCGCGTAGCGTAGCCACTGCACTGTGCCTTCTCGCGTCAGTAGCGCCAGGAAACCACTGTTTGAACCGAGAACAATCTCATCCGCGCCGTCGTCGTCGACGTCACCCGTCACCACCTTCGAGACCGCATCGTCACCGATCATCTTCTGCCAGAGGACCTCGACGGCGTTGCCCTCCGCCGGTTGTCGACATGCCGTGACTTGTCCGTCCTTGTCGGCGAACACGGCCTCCGGCACGACGTCGCCGTCAACGTCCGCGGACGCGATGGTGCCGCATCCGCTGACGCACCCGCTCAGATTGCTGACGCGCGCTCTGCCGGTCTTGGCGAAGTCAACGATCTTCCGCCCGAAGTACGTGAATCCGCACAGCAACTCACGCTGCCCGTCGCCGGTGACGTCGACCGCGTCAATGGCCGACGCTTTGTGTTGCGTGATGACCTCCCACGGCTCCCCGTCGGACGTTTTGGTCTGCCCGGTCGCGTCGAGCACGTAGAAGATGCTGTTGGCGCATCCGACCGCGACCTCGGGCTCGCCGTCGCCCTCGAAGTCGGCCACCAGAACGACGCGCGGGTGCCCCTCGATGCCGCCTTGCGCGCGATAGGCCTCAAAGGACCGCGTCCAGATCTCCGCACCATCGGGTCCGAGAACGTGCAGATTCTCGTCCTCGATCGCGCACGCGATCTCTGACTTCCCGTCGTCATCCAGGTCCCCGAGCGCCAGGTCATTCACGCGCGCCGAGAATTCGTGCCGCCACAGCTCCTGCCCCGCAACCGTCAGCGCGACCACAGTCCCGTCATCGCAGCCGGCTACGATCTCGCTCCCGCCGTCGCCCGTAATGTCGCCGGTGGCGAGGGTCGTGATATTGTCAGGCAGCGTCCGCGCGATGATCTCCTCGATCCCATAGTCTGGTCGGGTCTCCTCCACCTCAGACGCCGGTGCCGAGTCGCGCCAGATGCGCGCGTGGGCGTCGGTTAGGGCGGTCCTGAGTTGCCTCATTGGCGCGCGGATCTCATGCGTGCCTGCCGCGAGCGTTGTGGGCTGGGTTGATCCGCCGACGGCGGCGGCGCCGATCCGCCACCCATCGCTGGCCACGAGGGTGGTAGCATCTCGCGCGACGAGAGTGCCTCGCCCGGAGGCGGGGTCGATTTCGAGATCGACGAGCGCGTCGCTGGTGCTGATGGAGACGCGGCCAATGGTGAGGGTCTTGAGCCCCACGGCCAACACGGTGTCAGGGCCGAGCACGTACTGCCCCGCGTCGACCTCGACGTCGCCGACGCTCAGGCCACCGACGCCGGTGATCGCGTTGAGGCTGCCCTTGGTGACGATTGCGTTCTCGGAAACCGATCTCGTCTGAAGCGCCGGACCGTCGGAGTCACCGGCGTAGAACACCGTCGGCAGCACCAAGCTGTCGCCCGGCGCCATCTCTCGCGCCATCTGGTGTCGAAGCAACCTTGGCGTCGGGTCCGCATGGTCGTATGACTGCCAGTTCTTCGCATCCTCCGGATCGCTCGACTCCACCAGTTTCCCCTCGCCCGGCGCGTGTAGGTAGAAGCTCTGCCCGCCCGCCTGCGCAACCCGCCACGTGCGATCGGCCAGCGTCGTCTCGCCCAGCGAGCGGAAACGCGCTTTCACGTCATACGTGCCCGCCTCGTTGGCCATCGCTTCGTCGAACAGGATGAACGTGTCGGCAGACCGATGCCAGAGGATGTGCCGGGTCCAGTCGATCCCCGCGTAGGCGGGTGTCACGGTCTCGGTGACGCCCCAATCGTTTCCGGAGTAACTCGTCGCGAGCGCCGAGAAGAGGCCGGGGCGTCCGCTCTCACCATCGCGCATGAGCGTGATCGTGTTGTGGTCCTTCGGGTCGCCCTTCAGGTAGTCGCCCTCACACAGCCACAGGCGCCCGTTGTCGGTGAAACGCAGGATCGAGTTCCCATCCCAATGCCCGTGATACCCGCGAGACAAGCCATCCAGCAGCAGATACGCCCGGTCGGAGTCAACCGCGTCCCGGAAGGTGATCTTGTCGAAGCACTGCTCTTGGGGCACGGCCGCATCTGTCCCATTCAGCTCGTACCAAAGCGGCTCTAGTGGGTGCGTGTAGATGCCAAGCAGCTCGTCAGGATTCACGCGGTCGAGGTCTAGCTGCCCGCCACTGGCGGTTGTCCACAGCGCCGCGTTCTCGTCGCGGAAGTCCGTGCCCGCCCCCGGGCGATACCCGCCCACGTCGCCATATCCCACGCCGCTGCCCATGTTGTCATGGCTGGCGAATCGCAGCCGCAGATACTGCTGAAGCGGCTCGGCGTCGAAGTAATCCCATCGCCCCGTCGCCGCCGCGTAGCGGGCGGTGTGGATCATCGTGATGTCCTGGTACCCCCAACAGTCGCACTGCGGCTTCGAGGTCATCAACTGGCCCTGCATCGCCCAGTCAGCCCACCGCAGCCACATCTCGGCGCGCGACAGCTCGTAGTACTTGCTGAAGTACTGGCCCTGGGTTAGCAGCGAGTAGATCGGGAAGGTCTGGTGGTTGTTGGCGATCCTCGGATCGGCCTCGCTGACGATCCGCGTCACCTCGTCGGTCGGGTGGTACTTCCGGCCGCACAGCTCCCAGTCGAAGATGCCCCCGCACTGGTCGGCCATCGCGAGCAGCGTGTTGGTCAGTTGCAGCCGCTCAAGCTCCGTCAGCGAGCCGCGATGCTCTACCTCGTCGAACCGCGTGATGAGCTTGTACAGCTCTGCCTCGATGAACCCGTCGCGGGAGATCGGGCGGATCGTGTCGGCGGAATCCTTGTATTCGATGTACCGATAGGCCAGCATCCGGTAGGCGTCGTCGCCGTGGGCCTTCCACTGGTTCATGAGCGTCCGGATGGCGCCCTGGCGCAGCCACTTGCCGCTCTCGACGGCCAGTTCGCGCAGCTTCGCCGGATCGGTCGCGAGCTTCGGCTGCGGGACGGCCATCCACGGCAGCGCGAGCGTCTCGTCGCCGGTGAATGCGCCGGTAAGCAGGGCGATGCTGCGCGTCACTTGCGCCTCGTCCACCCCGCCCGCGACGACCACGTTCGCGCCCGTCCCTCGGGGATCGACCTCGATGTGAATCTGAGGACCACCGTCCTCGGGTGGCGTCGCGATGTGCTTCCACGAGTTCGGCGACGCGCGGAGTATCGCGAAGTTGCTCGTGCGTTCGCCCAGCGCGATGATGTTGGTCCGCCCGATCATCTCACCCGAGACATCGGCGCCATGGAGCACTTCCGGGCGCGCGCCGGATCGGTCGGCGATCGTCTGCGCGAGAGTCTCTCCCAGTGCCGCGAAGGCACCCGCGTCATCGACCGCAATGACGCACTTCGCCTCGCCGCCCCCCGCCGCGAGAGTCGTCTCTAGCCCGAACTCCCGGAGCGTCGCAATCGGCTCGTTCAGCGTGAGGGGATGGACGCGGATCTGATCGACGTAGAACCCAGCTCCCTCGCCGAGCGCCAGCTCGATACTCGCGTTGCCGTCAGCGGCTTGAGTGAAGTGGGAGCGCTGCCAGGTGAAGACGTTGTTCGTCACCGGATGCGCGCGCATCGCCAGGTCGCCCAATCTGGGCACTAGCTCGGAGTAGGTGTCAGGCTCTTTCGCGAGCGACCGGACGCGGATCGTGTAATCGCCGGCCGGTAGCGGGACTTCGAACGCGAGCGTCTCGTCCGCCGCATCGATCAGCACGGTTTGCCCCAACGCTCCGTCGATGTCGACTCCGCCGCCAAGCGTCTCGGCTTCGAGGGTGACGTCGAGCACCGGCAGCAGGCGCGGATCGGCCGCCGGCCCGCCCAGAATCTCGATTTCATCCACAAACAAGTGCGTCCACGTCCGCTGCTGGAAGTCGAGCCGCACCTGTGTTGCCATGCAGCCGAGGCCGGCGGCCTCGAACTGGAGCACTTGCGCCTCGCCCGGTTCGTACGGCTCGTCGAGCGTCGCCTGGGCGATCTGCACCGGCACGTCGTGTGGGAAGTCGCCGCCGCTGATCCACACGTCGACGCGGTCCGGCGGGCGGACGTCGTCATTCAACGCGCACGTCGTGATGACAACCTCATCGATCCACGTCGGCTCGCCAAGATCCACCGTCACGCGGATCGGCTCCGTATAGCTCGTATCGCGCCAGCCGGACCATTGCGCGGCCCGGTAGTTGGCCGGGCCCCGCTCGCCATTCGTCAGTTCGAGACCATCCGCGTCAGCGTAGCTCTGGGCGGGCAGCGGCTCGGCCATGTAAGGCTTATCGAGCGCATGATTCGTGAGTTCCTGCGCCCCCAGGGGCGGCGCGGCGCCCAACAGGATCGCGACCAGCAGGCTTCCACCCATACCGTTATCTCTCCTGACGGATGATGGCCGCCGACCAGTCCTCGGCGATCCGTAGCTCCGTATATGTCTTCCCGTTCTCCGTCACCAACGGGGCGTTGAAGTCGTCGACCTCAACGCCGTCATCGTTGAACACGTGGACCTCATGCGCGGAGTCATCGCCCCACCCGAACTTCCCGCTCACTTTCGTGATGATCCGCTCCTCACCGATGATGGTACCCTTGCGAAGCGCCATCGGCGTGATCGGGAACATGTATCGCGTCAGGTGGTGGTGGGTCGGGATGACGGTCATGTCGTTGTACCAGTGGTACACGCACCCGTATTCCAACGCCGCGAGCATCTGGTAGTACGCGTCCCGCTCGCTGCGTTCGGTGAGGTGGTCGCCCAGAGCGATGGGGGAGTAGAGATGCCCGCGCCGGCAGTGGGTGATCGTGCCCGTCTCGATGAAGCACGGGAACTTCAGCGCCATCATCGCCCGCGTAACGGCCGGCCCGTTGCCGAGCAGCGGGTTATTGGCCATGATGCGCTTGGCCATGTTCACGCGCCACGATTCGCTGATGAGCGTCACCGATGACTTCCGCCGTCTTACCGCGAGCGTCGTCGGGTCGATGTCGCCCGACACTCCATCCCACGGATCGCCGTAGTGGTAGCCATATGCGCTGTACTCGTGCTCGTCCCAGTACACGCCGTCGGCGCCGATCTTGTCGAGGATGATGTCGACGTTGCCGCCGACCGCCTTCCCGTAAGAGTTCTCATCGGTTGGCGTGTAGAGCCGCAGCGCCTCCTTGCCGTAGTCCCCTTGCTCGCCGTCGGGCCGTAGCAGTCGCGAGTCGGCGAAGCGCTCCGGCCCGTCCTCGGTGACGTCGATGAAGCAGTGGAAGTAGATGAGGCTTACCGCCTCCGGCACGAGCCGTCGCCATCGCTCGATCCCCTGGGTGAAGTTATCGTGCGTGACCTGCTGGAACGCCGTGCCGTGTGGGTTGATGCCGTTGTATCGCGGGTACGTGATCGACGTGCAGACGTACTTGGCGTCCTTGAAGCGGATGAAGCTCTCGATCTGTTCATCGCTCCACGCCTCGGTGAGTGGATCGGTCCGCAGGAACGCGAACCCGCCATCGATCTCGAAGTTCACGTCGAGCAACCTTCGCGCCACGTTGATGAACGAGTAGTAGTCCGGCTCGTCAGTCGGGACTATCGCCCATTCGGCTGAGTATTCCGCTCCCGCCGGTATCACGAGATGGCTGTCGGCGAGGCCGATCTGCCCGTCGCGGGCGTAGTTTGTTGCGTGGATGCGCGTGGCATCGCTGGTGGGGAGCAGCCCTATGCCCACACCGCCCGCCGTCCCGAAACTCGTCGGGTTTGCCGGCAGCGATTCCTGCCCCGTGCCGCCGTATCGCTCCGTCCCCGCGATCCAAGCGCGCTCGACCCCGCCCTCGACCGTCACCTCGTGGCGTTGCATGATGCCGAGGTCGTCGTCGGTGAGGTTGCTGAAGGTGTCCCGCACGATCACGGCCTCACCAACCTTGTCTACCGCCCGCTCGTGCGTGAAGTAGTCGTTGCCGCCGGTCACCCACTCAGGTTTTGGCATCGAGAACCGGCTCTCAATCCGGAAGCTCTTCCCGCCGACATCCACCGTCAGCATGGAGTCATCACCTTCGGTCACGGTGAAGTCCACCGGGGTTGTGTCCGGCTCAATGGTAGCCAGCGGACCTTCCGGTGGACCGGCCTTCTCGCGCTCGGGCGGCGGCGGCATGCGAAACGCCAAAGCCACCTCGCCCACGTGCAGAGGATTGGTGACCGTCTCTCGCGCGCTATTGGTGATGACCAGCTCGTTCTCGCCGGCCTGGATGATGTCAGAGACGTCGAGTTCGAACCGGCAGGCTTTCACGTCGTCGATGAGGCCGTAGTGCTGGTCGCGTTCGGGACTGTCATAGTCTGGCGCGTAGAACACGCGGAACCCTCCCGCCGACCCGGCCGGGAAGATGGAGCCGCTGCGGGCTTTCAACTGTCTCGGGCGGTTGAGCAAGCGCTCCCCCCCGAGGCTCTCGCCGTTCAGCGATAGTTTCAGCGCGTACGTGTGGCCCGCGACCTTCGCCGAGTGCAGTCGCGCGTTCAGAGTCACGACCGCGTCGCGGCCCTCGGGTGTTTCGGGCGCCTCGAACGCGAAGGTCTGCGTCTCTCCCTGCTGGATCTCCGCGGCATCAGCGATGGCCGTCTCACGCGAGATGGGCGGCGCCACGCCATCCGTTCCCGCCAGAGCCGCCAAGATCAGCCGCCCGCGCGTGTGGGTCCACCTCTCGCTCGAACTCGTCATGAACGATTCCTGGCGCGCCTCGGGCGAATCGGTATCTGACAGCGCCACCTCAAACGCCAGCACCGTGCCCTTGGCGGGCGTCCCGATGGCCAGGAAGCTCCACGGAATGGCCGCCTCGAGCGTCCAGCCATCGGCCGTCTTTTGGGCTGAGACATCGATCTGATCGACCGACTTCGCCCTCGGTCTGAAACAGTACGCTTCCGGCGCGCAATCGATGAGCGCGTCGCCCGTGTCCAGGAAATTGCCGGGGCTGAACGCGATCTGGAACTGCCCATCCCCGAAGGCGGCGCGCTCCGGCTCGAGGTCGGTTGCCGCGTCGATGAAGAACTCGATGTGATCGCCCTGCCAGATCCCGTCGCCTTGCTGGGTTTGCTGGAGCTGGTCGTCGGTCACATCGGCCGAGAGGTACAGATGGCTCTGCCGCCAGGCGAGCTTCACCCGCCCGCCCAGGTCGTCCGTCCCCGTCCACGCCCCTGCTCCATGCACCACCTGCTCGGCGGCGTCATACGCAAACTCCCCTGGCACGGCTCCCCAATCGCCGAGGTCGCCGTCGAGCCCGAACGCCGGGTCCGTTTTCAGCGGGATGCCGACCACGTCCTGAGCGTGGGCAATCGGCACCATGGATATCAGCGCGGCAATCGTCGTGATCCGAGCGATCATCAGCTCCGCCTTCCCTCTGGCTGCGTGTCGAGCGCAATGCGCACTGCTTCGATCTCGCCCCGGAAATCGTTGTTCCCGCCGTAGTCAGTCACCAATCCGTTCGCGTCGCGGCCGACCTCAACGCCCTCGGTCGGCATGTCGTCGAGCGGTCCGCGCGAGGTGGCGTCGGCGACTTGCTTGCCATCCACGGTGAGAATGATGTCACCGGTCTTCCCAAGGTTTGCGCCCACGGTTACCGTTCCCTTCGGCACAGGCTTGGGCGAGCGGACCTCTGTCAATCCATCCGCGCCTGTCCGCCGAAATGCTGCCACGACGTGCCCCTTATCCAGGTATAGCGACCACCCGCACCGCGATCCGCCTTGCGCGACAATGACGCCGCTGTCGGCTTCGGGGGTGATCGTGGCCGCCACATTGAAGCCGCGCATCGCGACACTGGGCGACTCGGCCTGGGTCAGCACGGCGCCCGCACTCAGCACGAACTCCGTCTTGCTCGACCCGAGTCTGGGGCGAACCGGCCACGGCTGCACCCCGCATCGCTCCGCCCAAGCGTCGTACATGCCTGTGAGTTTGGCCACCGCCTCGGGCTCGTCGCTCGAGAGGTCTTCAAGCTCCGTGCGATCGGCCTCCAGGTCGTACAGTTCCCACGGGCCGCCGTGCTTGCTAACGAGCTTCCAGTTGTCTCTCCGGATCGCGCGGTTGCCCTCATGCTCCCAATAGATGGCCTCTCGCTCGATTGGCTGATCCGTGAACGCCGGTACCAGGCTCCTGCCCTCAAGCGGCGTGATTGGCGCCCCTGGGTAGCTCGCGCCTGAGACATCCACGCACGTCGCCATGATATCGATGACATGCCCCGGCTGGCGGCGCAACTCGCCCTTAGCGCGGATGCGGTCGGGCCAATGGGCGATGAGTGGACTCGAGGTTCCGCCCTCGTGGACCCAGTGCTTATACCGGCGGAAGGGCGTGTTGCTCGCATTCGCCCAGGAGAGCCCGTAGCTGGCGAAGGAGCTGTCTTCCCCTAGCTCGCCTCCCGTCTTTCGCTCGAATCCCCATGGCCCGCCCTCGGCGCAGCCGCCGTTGTCCGCCAGGAATAGGATCAGCGTGTTGTCGAGTTCGCCTGCCCCATCAAGCGTGTCGACGATCCGCCCGATCCCCTGGTCCATCCGGTCGATCTGCGCGGCGTAAACCGCCATCCGCCAGTCCATCTCGCGCCGCTTCTCCTCCGGCACGTCCGCCCACGCCGTCGACGCCTCGTCTCGCGGGGTGAGCGGCCAACGCTCGTCAACGATCCCCATCTCGATCATCCGCGCGTGACGCTCCTCGCGGAGCGCGTCCCAGCCCTTCATGTATCGCCCGCGGTACCGGTCCACATCTTCCTTCGGCGCGTGGAGCGGCCAGTGCGGGGCCGTGTATGCCACGTACATGAAGAAGGGATCGCGGTTCGCCGACTGTTGGTGCTGGCGGATGAACTGGCTTGCGTTGTCGCTGATCGCGTCGGAGTAGTAGAAGCCGTCCGCGTAGCTCTTTAGTTGCCGGTTGCCTCGCGTTAGCGCGCCAGGCCTCCAGAAGCTGCCCGCTCCCACGAGCGTCCCGTAGTACCGATCGAAGCCGCGTTGCAGCGGCCAGTTGTCTTTCGGGCCGTCCGGCCCCGTGTGCTTGGTGACGTGCCATTTGCCGCTCATGTAGGTGCGGTATCCCGCAGGCTTCAGCGCCTCGCCAATCGTCACGCAGCTTCGGTTCAGGTCGCCGCGGTAGGCGTCGTAGCCCTTGTCGCCCGTCATGTGCCCAACGCCGGCTTGGTGCGCGTAGAGGCCAGTCAGCAGGCTCGCGCGCGTCGGGCAGCAACGAGCGGTGTTGTAGAAATGCGTGAATCTGACGCCATTCCCCGCCAGGCGGTCAAGGTTGGGCGTCGCGATCTCGCCCCCATAGCAACCGATATCGCTGAAGCCCATATCATCGGCCATGATGACGATGATGTTCGGCCGGCGAGCCGTATCCGCCCGCGCCCAGGCCGGCATGGCCAGAGCGCCCGCGCCGATGCCGACTGTCCTCAGGAAGTCGCGCCGTGATGGGCGCGTCCTCGTCGAATCCATATCCACGTTCCTCCGCTCCATCGGTTCAACCGGCGCGTCCGGCTCACCTCTGCCTGAGACGAGGGCTCGCGCCGCGCGCCGACGAAACGACGTGCCATGGTTCGTTGGCTTCTCGTTCTACTCATCGCAGTGCTCGCGGCGGCGGGAAGCGCCGCTGAATTCCGCTTGTCGCCCTCGGGCGACCAACCATTCAGCACGCTCCTCGAAGCCCGCGACGCTGTCCGCGCATCCATCGCCGCCGGCATGACCGAAGACGCCGTCGTGATCCTCCACGATGGGACGTACTTCCTCGACGAGCCATTTTCACTCGACGAGCGTGACTCAGGGCGTGATGGCCACCGCGTGGTTTTCCGTGGAGCCCCGGAGGAGACAGCGCGCATTGTCGGGGGACGGCCTTTGACGGGATGGCGCGAGGCGGGGGAGGGCGTCTACGCGGCGGATGTCGGCGCCGATTGGCGGCCCAACTGGCTGACCGAGAACGGCGAGCCATGCGCCATGGCCCGCACGCCCAACGAGGGCTACCACGCTGTCGCCGCTGCTTCCGGCGCGAGCGAGGATCCCACGCTCACCTGGGCCGAGGGCGATCTGCCGGCGAGCTTCGACGCGACGAATGCTCAGGTACTGGTTTGGGCGGGCTACAACGAGGAGTGGGACGGCGGGAAGAACTACAACTGGGAGGCGAGCCTGCTGCCCGTCTCCGGCGTCGATTTCCCGCATCGGACGCTGTCGCTCTCGGGGCGCACCATTCGCACGGTCCACGAGCACAATCGCTACTATGCGCGCGGCGCGCGCGAGTTTCTGGACGCTCCCGGCGAGTTCTGCGTGGCTGAAGGTGTCCTATACTACCGGCCTCGGGCTCTGCCGATCTCCGATCAGGAAATCCTCGCCAGCACGACCCGGCGCGCGATCCAGATAGGCCCGACGGTGCCTGAACTCCGGGTTCGCGACATCACCATCGAGAACCTCACCGTCGAACTCTCCCAGGCTCAGGACGCCTTTGGGCCGCCGCAGTATCTCACGAGTGACGGGCTCATCTGGCTCAACCGGGCCGAGGGCATCACGATTCGAAACTGCCGGCTGCGCAACGCCGGTGTCGCGGCGATCGCTCTCGACCGGGAGAATGTGGGTCACGCGGTCTCAGGCAATCTCATCGAGGGCTGCGGTTACTCCGGCGTCTGCGTCAAGGGGTTGTGGGTCGGCACCCAGACCTACGCCGACGAGGTCGAGTCTCACGTCAGCCACGACCACACCATCACCAATAACACCATCCGCCGCTGCGGCCGGCTTATCGGCCAGGCGTCCGGCGTGTGGCTCTACGAGAGCGGAGAGAACGAGATCTCCCACAACCTCATCGAGGGAATGCCGCGCTACGGCGTGCGCGTCGACGGCACGGCCTTCGATAGCTTGGTCCGCCCCAAGGACAAGGGTGGGTACATTGGTGGCGAGTTGTTCGGCAAGCCGATCACCTTCGAGAATCACCTCGAGTTCCTCCACTCCCGCAACAACCGCATCGTCTTCAACGAAATCCGCGAGTGCATGGGCGATTCCCAGGACGGTGGCGGGATCACGACCTTCGGCACTGGCGCGGGCAACGTCATCGCCAACAACCTGGTGCACCACTTCCGCTCTGAGGTGGTCGAGGGCTCCCATGCCGGAATCTACCTCGACGACGCCTCGAATCTGTTCACCGTCGAGAGGAACATCGTGGCCCGGATCGTTGGATCGAACCACATCTTCCCGCTCATCATCAAGGGTTGCGACAACGTCGTCCGAAACAACATCATCGCCAATTGCGAGGCCCGGGCCGCCATCTACGTGCTTCAGACACCTCACGGCGGGCTGAGCCCCGAACTCGGCATTCAGGAAGAGCCGGTCGAGCGACTTCGCTTCTCCCGGAACATCCTGTTCCGCAACGCGGGGCTGGTCTACATGATCTTTCCATGGGGCGATTCCATCATCGCCGAGTCGGACCACAACGTCGTCTACCGACCGGATGCGCCGCTCCACCAGTCGATCGACTGGAAGTGGGAAACATGGGAGACGTGGACGGGCTACTTCGACGGCCGATACGAGCAGAACACGAGCCTCGAAGACCCGCTGTTCATCGACCCCGATGCGCTCGATTTCGCGCTAGCCGATGACTCGCCGGCGCTGAAGCTCGGCTTTGAGTCCATCGACACGTCCGCTATCGGCCTGTTGACCGACTACCCATTCGCCGATGAGATCCGCGAACCAAACTACGATTGGTGATTGACATGAGCCTGCCCCGCCTCGCCACTGACGACCAACTCCAGCGGATCTACGACGGCGCTCTCGACACGCTCGAGTCCGTCGGCCTCCTCGTGCAGGACGACGAGTTGAAACACCTGATGCTGGCCGCCGGCTGCGCCGACGGGCCCGATGGCCAAGTGCAGATCCCTCGCGCCCTGGTCGAGGAGATGCTCGCGCCGCGGCGCGCCAAGCCGGACGTCGCGACTGAACCGGCTCGCGTCGACTACGAGCCTCGCCCCGGGATCGGCGGGCAGCTCGCGCAGTTCTACCTTGACCCCGACACGGAGACCCGCCTACCGGGGAGCCGCGATCTGCTCGCCGAACTCGTTAGGTTCGGCCACGCCTGGAGCGGCGGCGGCGCCGGTCCCGTGCTGCTGTGCCGCGATGTCCCTCCGCTCGTCGAGCCGATGGAAGCGGTCATCACGATCGGCGAGAACACAACCACCGTCACGAGCGCCTATCCCCACACTGCGGACCAGGTTGCCTACCTTGCTGAGATGGGCGAGATCCTCAACGGGGCCGCCAACAGCCTCATCGGGATCTGCATCTTCCTGGTGACGCCCCTGCGGATGGACCTGCGCGCCAGCCAACTGCTGGTGGACCTGATGGGGCGCGGCGCCCACGTCTGGATAGGCACGCAGCCCGCGTCGGGCGCATCATCGCCAGTAACCGTCGCGGGCACTGTGGTCCTCGGCGTCGCCGAGATCCTCGCGGGGTGGACGGCGGCCTATATCCTTGACCCCGAAGCCATGCCCAGCGGCGGGATCTGCAGCGGCACGCTCGACATGAAGACGGCCGATGTCAGCTACTGCGCGCCAGAGTCGATGCTTCAGGATCTTCTCTGCGTGGAGCTGTTCCGCGAGCTGTGTGGCGGGCGATGCAGCGTTGCTGGGGGGTCGGATTACACGGACGCCAAACGCCCGGGCTCGCAGAAGGCGTTCGAGGCTGCCTTCGAGGCGATCACGATCTGGATGCACGCCGGCTCGCCCCCGGGAATGGGGAGCGGCCTGGTGGAGTCGGGCAAGACGTTCTCGCCTGTTCAGTTCATGCTCGATCACGACTTCGGGCGGCACGTTGGCCGCTTCGCTCAAGGCGTCACGTTCACCGACGACGACCTCGCGCTCGATTCGATCCGCGAGGTGGGCCTGGGCATCGGCCGGAACCATATGGCCACCGACCACACGCTCTCGGGTTTCCGCTCGCTCTTCGACCCGCTGCTGCTCGATCGATCCGCTCGCGCCGACGATGCCACTGAGGCGGATGCCGAGGGACGCCTGCTCGCCCGCGCGTGGGATGAGTTCAAGGCGGTACGTGCCCGCTACGAGCCGGCCTGCGTCGGCGACGACAAGCTCGCCGCCCTCGAGGCCGTCGCCGCGAGAGCCTGGGATGATCTCTGCGACGCGCCTCGCCCGTGATTCGTTCGTAGGGGCTTGGCCTGCCAAGCCCAAAGCCGCGTTCCTGGGGATTCTCATGCACCGCTCCATCGCCTGCCTCGCGCTCATTCTTCTCGCCCCACTCGCGTCGGGCGCCGACTTCACCGGCTCCTGGTCCGCCGTGCCCGATCGCACCTGGGCCGGGCCGGATTACTGGGCCAACCGCCTGCAGGACTGGCGCGTGGCGGACGGTCGGCTTGAGTGCATCGAGGCGCGCGCCGGCAAGCCGATGCGGGCCGTCCACCTCCTGACCCACTCGCTCTCTTCATCCAGCGGATCGCTGCGGATGAGCGTTCGCACGGGCGTCATTGAGGGGGCGGGCAACACGTCACCTGAAGCCGCCACGGGGTTTCTCGTCGGTGCCGGTGGGCGCGAGATGGACTACCGGTCAGCCGCGCTGATCCACCACAATCCGGGCCCGGGCGCGGGGCTGTTCTGTGGCGTCGATTCGCGCGGGCGAGCGTTCATCCGAGACTTCGAGAGGAAGCCGCAGCCGGGCGAGCCGGGACCGGCGCCCGGCCGCACTCTCAGCGATGCTGAACTGCGCTTCTCCGCCCAGCCATCGGGCAAAACCTACACGCTCACCATCGCCGCCCACGATCCGGAGTCAGGCGCGGTGCTGAGTCAGGCCTCGCTCGATGGTGTCGATCCTGAGCGCCTGATTGGCAACGTCGCGCTCGTCTCTCATCCCGCCACGGGCAAAAGCACCGGTCGGTTCTGGTTCAATGATTGGGCTGTGAGCGGCTCCAAGGTCCGCGCCCATCCGGACCATGTCTGCGGACCGGTGCTATGCACCCAATACACCGTTCATGAGGGCGTGCTGAAGCTTACCGCGCAGATGATGCCGCTTGGGATCGACGACGCGCAGGCCGTCGAACTCCAGGTGCGCGACGGCGACGCGTGGGAGACAGTCGCCCGGACCGACATCATCCGCTCTGGGTTTACCGCGCCCTTCCGTGTGGAGGGCTGGGACCCGGGTCGCGACGCGCGGTACCGGGTCGTCCATGATTTGGGGACATACGAGGGCACCATCCGTCGGGACCCCATCGGCAAGGACAGCATCGTCGTCGCGGCGTTCACGGGCAATCATAACTGCGCTCGCGGCATCGACGGCAAGGGACCGTATTCGTGGCGGAACGGCATCTGGTTCCCGCACGCCGACATCGTGGGTAATGTGGGAATCCACGATCCCGACCTGTTATTCTTCTCCGGCGATCAGATCTACGAGGGCGCCAGCCCGACCGGCACCGAGCGCAAGCCGATCGAGCGCGCCGAGTTGGACTATCTCTACAAATGGTACCTCTGGTGCTGGGCCTTCCGCGATCTCACGCGCGATCGGCCCACCGTCACGATGCCCGACGATCACGATGTCTACCAGGGGAACATCTGGGGCATGGGGGGCGCGCGCGGCGATGCCAACAAGGGCGGCTACTCCATGCCGCCGGAGTGGTTGCGAACGGTCGAGCGCACGCAGACGAGCCACCTGCCCGATCCCTTCGATCCCACGCCCATCCAGCAAGGACTCGGCGTCTATTACACCGATCTCACCGTCGGCGGCGTCGGCTTTGCGATCCTTGAGGACCGCAAGTTCAAGTCATCGCCGACGCTGATCACGGCGGAGAAAACGCCTGACAACCATATCACTGAGGAGGAGTTCGACGGCCGCGATGCCGACGTCCCTGGCGCTGAACTCCTCGGCGAGCGACAGCTTCTCTTCCTCCGCGAGTTCGCGCGCGATTGGCGCGGTCAGGAGATGAAAGCTGTCCTCTCGCAGACGATCTTCGCCAACCTCCAGACGCGCGATCGGTACCCCGACAAGCTCGACCGCGATCTCGATTCCAATGGCTGGCCTCAGAGCGGGCGCGCGCGGGCCCTGGATGAGATGCGCCGCGGCTTCATGCTCCACATCGCGGGCGACCAACACCTGGGCAGCGTCATCCACCACGGCATCGACGAGTGGGAAGACGCCGGCTGGAGCTTCTGCGTCCCATCCATCGCAAACTTCTACCTGCGGTTCTGGAATCCACCCGCGCGCGGCGGGAATCACCAGCCCGGCATGCCCGACTACACCGGCCGATACCTTGATGGCTTCGGCAACCGGCTGACCGTCCATGCCGTCTCGAACCCCACGCCAAAGCCCGGGCCCGGCCAGTTTCCCGACCCCGTTCAGCTTCACGGCAAGGCGCCGGGATATGGCATCGTCCGTTTCGACAAGCGCGCGCGAGAGATGACGCTCGAGTGCTGGCCGCGTTACGCGCACCCCAAGCGCGATCGGCCCTATCGTGGCTGGCCGATCACGGTGAGCCAGCTCGACCAGTACGGCCGCAAGCCGTACGGTCATCTCCCGCTCATCGACTACCACGCCGCACCAAATTCGGTCATTCAGGTAACAAACGAGGCCACTGGTGAGATGGTCTACACGATCCGCCCGCACGGGCGGGGATTCATGCCTTGGGTCTTCGAGGACGGCGTCTATACGGTGAAGACTGGCGAGGGAGCATCCGCTTCGGCCGCCGAAGGCCTGCGCCCGATCAAGGTGACCCGATGAGTCCAGCGATCACGCTCATGGCCGCCGACCTGGGCGCCTCATTCGTGGTGGCGCAACCTGCCGACGATCATCCCGTGCCGATGGTCGGCCTGCACTTCTGCCTCCTTGAATCCGACGACGTTCCTCGGATGAAGGCGCTGATCACCGACGCGCTCGTGCCGCTCGGGTTCAACACGCTGGTGGTCGATCTCTCCTACAGCGGCTTCAAGTTCCAGAGCGACGCCAAGGTCGCCGCCGATCCTCGGTGGGAGAAGTGGGGGATCACCGCGGAGCAGGCTCGTGAGATTGGCGATCTGTGTCGCGCCAACGGGATTCGCGTTGTGCCCTACTTCAACAACATGGGCCACCAGAATGCCCAAGGCGGGCCTGACGCGCGCAACTCCCTCCTGACCCAATACCCCGAGTTCCTTCTCGGCGGGCCGAGCAGCAGCCCGTCGTGGAACTCCATGGTGCCGGAGATCTACCCCATCATCCTGGGGATGATCGACGAGGTGATCGATGCCTTCGGCGCCGACGCGTTCCACGTCGGCATGGACGAGGTCTATCGCATCACCAGCGAGGATGATCCTCGGACGCGCGGCAAGGACCCCGCGGCCCTGTTCGCCAAGGTTGTCAACCTCCTTCACGCCCACATTGTCGGCGCGCGGAACTGCGAGATGTTCATGTGGCAAGACACCATCGCCGGCTGGCACCAAGGGGAGACCATGCGCCGCGTCGCGGACATGATCCCGAAGGACATCGTCATATGCAATTGGGACTATGGCGACAGACCGGAGTACCCGGATGTCCGCTGGTTCCAGGAGAAGGGCTTCCGCGTGATGACCGGCAGCTGGAACGGCGCCGCTGCCACGCGCTCGCTCATCCGCTACAGCCAACGGAACGACCTGGGGAATCTCGTCGGGCATCTCTATACGAATTGGGAGACGAGTTACTGCCGTTCGCACCACTTGCGCGCGGCGCTGCTAGGCGAGGGCGATCAAGGCGCGCTTCCGGCGCCCTCGCGCGGCGTGGCCGAGGCAATCCTCGACACGGTGGAGCTGCTCCAGCCTGGCCCTCGCTACAGCATTGACGTCACCACGCCGTCGACGCGAGGCATGCTCCTCACGGACGAGTCCGTAACGCTACGCGCATCGATCAACGAGGACGGCGTGTATGGCAGCACCTACACGGCGGTCGTCGCATCGCTCGTTCTCTACCGGGAGACGGGCGAGATCGTCAGGACCATTGGCGAAGTGCGCTCCACCGACGAAGCGCCAACCGAATTCAGCATTGACCTGTCGCCCGGCACATATCGGCTGCGCCTCCGTGGCGCTGCAACCCGCGCTGATGGCTCGCGGGAGGAGTTCAGCTGCGGCGGGCCTGAGTTGCGCCTGGTGTCGGGCGACGTTGAGGCCGCGCTGCTCGCCGCCGACCTCGAGCGCCACGCGCCGCTCCTGCCTCTGATTGACGCGCCGCCCTCGGAGGGGCGGGCGCTACTGACAGTCTCGGCGGCCGACCTGCTGCCGACGCTCTCTGCCAACAACGCGGGATGGCTGTCCGGTGGGCATCCCTCGGCGGAGCCTCTCGCTGTCGGCGTGGTCTTCCCCGGTGCCACAGCTTCTCAACCCGGGGACCAATGCAGCATCACAGCGAGCGTCGACGTGCCCGACTTCACTGGTCGTCTGCACGCGCAGCTCTTCCGCGCCGATGGGTACTCCAACCCCGAGTGGCCCGGCTATCGATTCTACCAGCTTCTGGTGGACGATGATGTAGTCTGGGAGGAGGACGTGACCTTCGAGGAGACGGAGTATTGGGTGGATGTTGACATCACCGACGCAGCGCGCCCGAATGAGTCGACCGAGCTGACCCTCCGCATCGTCGACAGGCAGGGGGTAGGGCACTATGGGACCGCGAGCCTGCTCGGTCCCGTCCTGCTCATCGAGCTTCCCTAACGCAGTATCCGGACCAGTCCGTCCGACGTGCTGCAGATGATCTCCGCGAGTCCGTCGCCGTCCACGTCGGCGATGATCGGACTTGTCACCGCCGCGCCGAGTTGCTTCTCCCACAGCACTTCGCCCGGATCGCTCACGCAGACCAGGCGGCCGTCGGCCAGGCCCGTCACGAACTCGTCCTTGCCGTCGCCATCCACGTCGCCCGCGACGACCATCGTCCGGCTGGGCAGCACTCCCAGCTCCACCGACCAGATCAACTCGCCGGTCCGCGTGTCGATGCAGTCAAGCGCCCCATCCTCGTTCAGAATCCCATACCCCAACCGCCCCTCGCCAATGTCGCCGACCGCGCCGATGCTCTTGTAGTACTTCCAGACGGTGCTTCCAAACTTCCATATCTCCGCGCACGTGGGCGTGATCAGTGACATCCCGTTGATCCCGCTCGACCTGAGTATCGCCGGGGCGCCGTCTGCGCCGAATGGCCCGATGACCGGCACGCTGTACGCCGGCGGCCAGCCCCCGTCAGTTCCGAGCACGGCGCCGTCGGGGCCAAACACCCGAAGCGCGCCGTGGTCGTCGGCGACCACTTCGGGACGGCCGTCTCCGTCCAGGTCACCCGCCCCCGCCGTATTGGGGTAGGCGCCCATACGCGTGTCCTCCCAGATGAGCTGCCCGTCGGCCCCGAGCACCGCTAGCGCGCCCGTGTGGACGCCTGTCTGCAGCGCCGACATCACGCGGTACTCGTCCGTGCCGTGTGGCACCAGCGGCATCGACCCATATGTCGGATGCGCGAGCGGAGCCGTCACGGGAGGATTGTCCGGGTCGATTGGCGCCGTGTGAATCTGGACGCCGCCGCCCCCAACGGCCGCCAGTCGCGCTGTGCCCTTTGGGTCAACATGCAGCGCCGGATAGGCGCCCGCAATCTTCCAGCCGTCCTTGAACCCCTCGCCGTTGAGGACGGGCGCGCCACCTGTGATCCACCGGCCCGCCGTGTCGACCACCAGCTCGCGCCTGCCGTCGACCTCCCACACCAGCGGGACGCAGCCTCGCCCGCTCGCCAGCACTCTCCGGCCCCACGGCTCGAGGTTCAACGTGAACCGCTGCACGCCGCCGCGCGCGTCGCTCAGGATGAGCCCGCCGTCGTGGAGGCTGATAGCCCCCAGGTCCGGGGCGGCGACCTTGCGTATCCGCACTTCGCCTGGCGATTTCGCGCCCCAGATGAAACTCCCGCGTCCCAGACTGACCAGGATTCCGCGCATCCCGTCCTCCGCTTCCACCTCAACCGGGTTGCTCCTCACGGCCATGAAGTGCCGGTCCATCGGCGTGTCGGATGAGCCCGACGCGAAGATCCGCGCGTGCTCGAGCGTGGCGATCGGTTCGAGCGTCTTCCCGTCCAGCGCGAGCAGCGTCGTCGCCGCACCTGGTCGTCGTTGCGCTTCTTTGCTGACGATTACCTCGGGCAGACCGTCGCCCGTGATGTCATGGCAGCCCCAGAAGAAGCACCCCTCGATCTCACCGCGGCGGGCCCCAAAGCCGACCATCGGATCGATCACCAGCGTCCGCCACCGGCCCTCATCGAAGAGGCCGATGACCAGTTCCTGCTTGCCGTCGCCGGTCAGATCGGCCACCGACGTCACCTGCGGGCGCAACTCCTTGTGATCCTCTGGGTAGTCCTTCTCGATGAACTGTCCCCAGATCGGCTCCAGCCGCTCGCCTCCGATGTTGCGGGAGATGCCGATATACTCCTCGACCTGGCACGAGATCATCACGATGTCGGGGTAGCCGTCGGCGTCGAGGTCGGTCGCGTGTAGCAGTCCATACGGCCGGCCCCAGCCGTCGAGCATGTGGTTCAGTTCGAACTTGATCGCGCCCGTCTCGATGTCCAGCACCGCGTGGTAGATGCTCGGCACCTTGCCGCTGATCACGACATCGAGTTGGTCGTCCCTGTCCATGTCCGCGAGCACGACGCTCGGCCCGTAGCCCACGCCGTATTTGCCGGCGTAGCTCTGCTGCCAGACGAGCTTCGGTGACCGCGCGCTGCCCGAGAAGTCGAAGCAGTAACCATCCGTCGAGTAACTTGGGAGGACGATGAACTGAAGGCCCGTCTCCGTGCGGCGGAACGCGTGTCCGATTACCTGCGTTGACGCCGGCGCCTCCCAGCGCCATAGCTCCTCGCCCGTCGCGACGCTCAGCACAACCGCCGTCCGGACATTCGTCCGAGCCAGCACCTCCAGCCCGCCATCGTTGTCGAAGTCGTCGACGCGAAACACCGTGCCGATGCCCAACGTAAGCTCTTGCCAGATCACCTCGCCTCGCCAACTCAGGAGCTGCAATGTCGTACCGACTTGCACCAGCACCGCGTCCCTGCCGTCCACCGTGACATCGCGCGCGTAGCTGATCGAGCCGCCGGTCGGCATGCGCCAGACCTCATCGGGAGCGGAGGTCATGTCGCCGGGCACGTCGGCGCGTGCCTGGTTCGTGGCATCCTTGCGGGGCGTCAGCCACAGACCCTTCGGCGCGGCCTGCGCGGATGCGAGGGTCACGGCGATGAGAGCAATCCGGATCATTCCGCGGCTCCTGCTGGGTTGTGCCGGATTTCGAGCCGGATGACGGCACTCGCGTCGGCCTTCACGGTGATGACGGGGTATCTCATCGGCATCGGGTCGACGCACTTCAGCTTGCCCATGCCGACGATCTTCTCGTCGAGGTGCGCCTCGGGCTCGATGCTCTCAATGCTGCCCCGGACCACGCGAAGCCTCACGCCCGTGTCCCATGTCAGCATGTTGCCGTCGCGCTCCGGCATCCGGTGACACCACCACCGCATCTCGCCCGCGCCGATGCGCTTCAGCTTCAGTACGCCTGGTCGCTGTAGCTCAATGAACAAGCCCGGTCCCGTCTCCGTGCCGGCGCTGAGGGTCGCTGTCTCGCCGTCGTCTGTGAGCGCCAAAGCGTCGCCGAGGCCGCCAGTCAGAACGTCCACGATTGCCTCCCCGCCGGCGTGCAACACCGCCATCGTGTTCCGCGTGCCGACCGCCAACGCGCCCTCCTCAAACGAAGCTCGCGCGTAGGCCTCCCCGACATCGGCAAACTGGTAGGACAAGGGGAGGTCCTCCTCCACCCCGGCCGACACCGACGGGTCGTACCACGCGTAGGTGTACCCGCCTAGCTCGAACAGAAGGTGCTCGCCGTTGGTGGTGATGTACCGGGTCTGCTGCAGCGCGCCCATGCTGTGGTCGCGTAGCGCCAGGAGTTGGTACGTTGGGCGTCGGTACTCCCGCGCGAGGTACAACAGCACGGGCGACCAGTAGTCGAGTTGCCCATAGCTCGGTCCGAACATGATCGAGTGGTCGTTCTGATTCCAGCCCGGTTGCTTTGACCCCACGACCGCCGCCAGCGCAATCCGGCCGTCCATCTGCTCGCCGAACTCGGGGAAGAGGTCCTCGCCCGTCACTCGCCGCAGCGCGTCCATGAAGAACAGCCGGTATTGCATCGTCGAGGCCCAGAAGTTGGAGCTCTGCTCTTGCGTGCCGCTTGGAGTCAGCGCCTGGGGCAGGAGGTACTCGCGGTGCTTCTTCACCATCAGCTCAAGCCATGCGCTCGCCCCGTCGACCTCGCCCAGCAGCGCCAGCGCCATCACGCCAAACGACGACGCCTCCACGCTCCCGTGGTGCTTGTCTTGGCTCGCGCCGGCCATGCCTGGGTTGTCGAGGTACCACTGGTAGTACTTTGCCCCGACGTTGGCCAACGTCGCCCGGATCTCTTCCCGTTCCGCCTCGGCAAGCCCATGGTAGAGCAGGTCGTAGCTCACCGCCACGCCCTTCAGCAAACGCATCACCGCATACGCTTTGCTGGCGTCGGGCGCGCCCTCGGCTTCGTGGCTCCACACCCGACAGCAAGCGAGCGTCCAGTCCCGCCCAGCCTCGAGATACCGCGCGTCCTCGCTATACGCGTGCGCAAACGCTAGATGCTCCATCACCGCCATGTCGTGCATCATGGCGTAAAATCGGTCGTATAGATTGAGGTAGATGGGGTCTGGCGTGACGGGGGCAATCCACTCCGTCCGCGGCTCTCGCCCCAAGCACCACTCAGCCGATTCGATGATGTTCTGGTAGATGCGCGCGTGGACTCCCTTCGTCCGCAGCTCGCGCAGCTTCTGAAGTTCATCGCTCGTGAAATACAGCCGCGGGTGGCCCTGAATCTGTCCAGGAGCGGCGGATCCCAATGTTGCGAGCAGGCCGACACACAGTGACGCCATGACGATGTCTCCTATTCCTTACCGGGTGTTCGCCCACGCCTCATACTCCGCGCGGCAGTCGTCGCGGTTGACGAAGGGCTTGTACATCGCGCGCATCCTCATCTCGTATTCGCGACCGATCTCGACGTTGCGCACGAACCATTGGAAGTCCCACGCGGGGTTGTGCTCGCCCGCGCCCGTCACGCCATTCGTGAAGCGGATTCCGCTCTCGGGCTCGAACATGTATTGCAGGCACATGCCCCGACAGATGCCATAGTAGAACGGCTGCGTATACGCGAGGTGCGAGAAGCTCGTGTAGAGGATCGGCCGCGTTTCCTCATCATGCGGGAGATGTGGTTCCTCACCCGCCCAACATGTGGTGGCGCGGTCGTTCTGGAATGCTGGTCGGAACTCCAGCCAGCTCTCATCGGCCCAACTCGGCCACATCCGCTCAACCAGCGCCTCCCGGACGTTGCCGATGAAGTGGATCGTCTTGTCCTCCGGCGCGTCGATGTAACTCGCCCAGAAAAAGCCGAGGTAGTCGTACGGCAGCACGTCCTCGGTCGCCCGGAATCGGAAGGTCATGTCGACGTAATGAGGATCGACAAGGCTGAACGTAGTCCAGCTCTCGACCTTCGTGTCGGGCGTCGGCGGCTGGTATAATTCGGCCCCAGTCTCCGACACATCACGTAACTGCATCGGCGCCGCGCGTGGCTCGAACACGCGGCCAGCGCTCTGAAGGTCTCGCCCATCCATGATGTGCTCGAGATTCAGCCCTGCATACAAGGGCACGAACGGGCTCCGGTCGCGGTAGGCGCTAGTGAGCGCCCACGCGCCATTGTATCCCGACCGGTGCTTGCCGCGCGCCGCATTGTCGCCGACCGTCAGCGCCAGCTCGCCAGCCTTCAGTTCCGCCAAATGGTCAGCCATCGGGGCCTCCCGCCGCAAGTTCCCTTTGCAGCTTGCCGCACAGCTCTCGGTCGTCCATCGCCGCCGAGGCCACTGCCACAGCGTCTGCTCCGGCCTCGATGGCCCGTCGCGCCTGGCCCGCCGTCTTGATCTTCCCGCCGATGATGAGAAACGGGATTCGCTCGCCGAGTTGGGCAGTCAACGCGCGACCCGTCTCAGTCGTCGCGTCGCCGACATTGACGTGTGCCGCCTCGACTCCGCCGTGTACGAGTTGGTCGACGGCGCCGAGGATGTCGTCGCTCGCGACGGCTCTTACCTTCACGATGAGCGGCTTCGTGAGGGCCTCGAGATGCGCGCTGAGCCTCTCGCGGAGCCTCGGCCAGTTCTCCCTGATTAGCAGCGCGGAACTCAAGCCACGGCTCGCGAACATCTTCATCGTCGAATGGACGCACCACGAGCCGAAGTCCGCCCCGGCCGCCTCGGCCGTCGCGAGGAAATCCACAGAAGACTCGATGTCGACGCTGACGACACTCACCGCGACCTTCGCCCCGCTCTCCTTGGCGGCGGCCACGTGCTCTCGCAAGTACGCCTCGTAGCTCGCCCGCCCTGGCTTGAACACGAATTGATCCGGGTACGGCACGTGGTCGCCCGCGTCGACGATGTAGGTCCCCAGAATTGCGAGCGCGCTGCCTGCCGCATGCTCCGCGCAGTACGGCCCGTCGCCGTACCCAGCGAGTTCGGCCAACGCGACACCGTGCCTCAACTCCTCCAGCGCCGGGTGCATCCACACCCCTCCCTGCGACTACCGAATGATCGTCCCCAGCGTGATCGCCAACACCGCGGGAATCGCGCGGTTGCCCTGCGGATTGCCGTTGTTGTCGAGCGGCAGAGCGACGTCGATGCTCCCTATCTCAACATCCGGTCGCGGGTTCTGCGTTTGCATGCTGTAGAGGACGGCTTTCTGATCGTCAACGCCCTCGATCGGACCTGTCCATGCCGGCACAGCGCCCTCCAGGACAGCCGGCTCGGCCGTCATCCAATGGTCGACATGCTTCTCAAGCACCACCGGGATCTCCGCCGTCTGGCCGTCGGCGTAGTGGATCACGTACCGCATTACCGTCGGCGACACGAACGGCCTGTTCGGGGCGTTCATCCGCTCGCGCTCATCGTCGCGGATCGGGCCCGTCACCTTCGCCGAATGCAGGAAGTAGAGCAGGTCCGCCTTCCTCCCAACCTTGATATCATCGACCGAGTTCGGCATCCCGTCCGGCGCGCCGCGCCCGTTGAGCATGATGCAGTCGGGCACGGGCGCGGTGGCGTAGTCTACGGGATGGTAGCGGACGTTTGCCAGGACCTGCTCGCCCACCGTGAAGTGGCGAAGATCCTGGTCGCGCTGGCCGAACCACCCCGGCCCGTCCGCGCGCTGGCGCATGTACTGCGTGCCGTGGTTCGTGAGCACCACCGACTCGAACCGCACGTTCACGCCCGGCACGGCGACGATCGACGTCCGCGAGCCGGCGCCCATGTTCTGCAGCAGCACGCCGAGGACTCGCAGTTTCTTGTCGGTGTTTGCCTTGTTCGGCTCGTCATCCATGAACTTCGTCTGGTTGAGGAAGATGCCGCCCTTCCCGCGTGGATACGCGACCAGCCCGCCCACGTTGTCGAGGACGACCGCGCCCTTGGGCGCTTCCGGTCGGAGGAACTGCACGTTGTCGATGCCCACCAACCGATGCTCGCGATTGCGCGTGCGCCACGATCGGATCTGCAGCGTGATCGAATCATCCACGTGAACTGGCTCCGGCAGCGTGACTGTCGTGCCGTCGCCCGAGTCCGGCAGCGTCGCGCTGATCGCGTTCGCTTCGTCTCCGTCGATGATGATGTCGATGTCCTTGATGGTCCAGTAATTCGCGTTGTTCCAGATCCGCACTTCCGCCAGCGTCTCGGGGTTGCGCAGCGTGAATGTCAGCGGCTCCGCGCCTTCCTCAGGGATCCAGATCTGCCTGATGTAGCGCCAGAACTCGCTGTTCAGGAGTCCGTTGACGAAGTTGTATGGGTCCTTGTCATCCTTCGTCGGCGCGTACTCCCAGATGTCCTCCGGCGCGTCGGGTGGTTGGGTGAACGGGGCGAAGTCCCGCCCGTCGACCACCGCCGAGTAGACATCCCCCGACACCCAGTACTGCCCGCGCCACGCGGCAATGGCCTCCGTGGTATACATCGAGATCTCGCGGTTGCCGAGCGTCGCCGCGAGTTCGTAATCCGACGCCTCCAGCGTCACGCGCTCGATCCGGAACGGGCGCAAGGCGTGGTCCTGGCCGACCACCTTGTTGAAGCTCGCGATGCCAGCCCGGTCCAGCCCGCTCAGCATCACCCAGCCGCCGGCCTTGGCGAAGGCATCGACCTGCTTCTTGGCGTCCGCCAACGTCGCCAGGTTCGCAGGATCCGCGTTGATGACGGCCACCTGATACTTCTCCGCGTCCAGCGCGGCGGCGATGCTGTCGACGCTCTCAGTGAGCGATCCGGTCGCCTTGACCTTGTCCTCGAGAGTCGGGCTGTCGGGCGAGTAGATCGCGACGACGCCCGTCGCCGGCTTGTAGTCGGCATAGACATCGATCATGTTCCGCAGCAGCACGTCTGCCGCGGGATCGAGGCCCAGTTTTGCGCCCACCCGGAGCTGGCAGAGCACGATAACGCCCGCACCACACGGCATCTCAATCAGCGGAGCGTAGAGCAACCCGCCACCCGCCTCGACCAGCGCGCGGCCGCCCTGTAGGGGCTTCTCGTAGACGTTCCTGTAGGTCGGGTGATCGCCGGCCCAGTCCGTCAGATCCTCGCGCCCGAGGTCGCTGAACAGCGGCGTGCCGAGCGCCTTCGAGTGCGCGTATCCGCCGTAGTGCGTGCTCGTCTTCAGCGGCGCCGGGAGGTTGCCGCCCGCCGCCGCTACCTCTTGCTCCAGCACGATCGCCTTCCCGCCCTGCGCGGCGAACGCCAGGAGGTCATTCCCGAACGCCTCATCCGCCGTCAACGTGTCGGGGCCTACGATGAGCATGCCGGCTTTGCCCTTCGCCTCGGCCAGCGTGTCGACCGTCTCGAACTCAACTCCGGCGAGGAAATCCGCCAGGACTCCAGATCGGTCAAGCACCGTCACCGGCGCCTCGACTGTCAGTTCGTCAACCGTCGGCAACACGGGGACGAGACGCTCGTCAACGTAATCGCTCGCGCCCTCCTGGCTGGCCTTCAGCGTGAGCGTGCCCTCGAGCCTCTTCGGCGTCTCGGGCGCGTCGAGCGTTAGCGTCTGCTCCGCGCCAAAGCCTGGCTCGATGTCCAGCTCGACCGAGTCGCCGGCGATGTTCTTCCCGCCGATCTCGTAGCTCCACTCGAACGTCACCGGCGCGCTGCTCAGCGTGTCGTTCATGACCTTCACGAGGATCTCGCTGCTCCCGCCGCTCGCCAGTCGCGTTGCCTGCTTGCGCGGGATCACGTATAGATCGCTGAAGATCTTCCGCCCGTCCTCGTGATGGCTCAGGTTGTCCCACGGGAAGAACCCCGCCACGCCCGCCCAACGGTATCCGCCATACAGCATCCGCACGTACTTCGCCTTGCCGCGCTTGGCGTCGTCCGGCCCGCGGAAGACCTCGTCACCCAGCACGTAGGAACCTAAGTTCAACTCGCCCGCGTGCATCGATTCGCCGACGACCCACGGCGTCTCCCGCGTCCACGGCCAGCGCTCGATCTTGGAGGCATACTTCTCAATCGTGTAGGCGTTCTCGGGGTACCAGTCGACCGATCCGGCCGGATAGTGGGGGTCGTTGATCTCGAGCTTCTCGCTCAGATCCCCCGCGCCGCCAACCGTGTAGGGCCGCGTCGGATCGTTGGCCCGGCCCGCGTCGCAGACCTCATTCATCAGGTCCTCGACCCGGTCGAGGTAGCCCCCGTAAATGTTCATCCCCGTGATGTAGACCAGTTCGTTCTCGACCTGGTAGAAGATCACCGATGGGTGGTTGCGGTACGCCTTCGCGAGCTGGGCCATGTGCCGCCGGAAGCCCTCCCACACGGGCTCGTTCACGACCAGAAGCGGATCGTTGGTATCGGGATCGCGCGTGCGCTCGCCGAGCACGCGGTTGATCATCATCCCGTCGATCATCGAGCACAGTCGTCCGGGGATGCCGTTGCGGTCGTAGAACTCCAGCCGGTCCTCCCGGCTGTGCAAGAAGACGCTCGTCCGCCGGTTCTTGCTGAACCGGGTGAATCGGTCTCCCTCGCCGCGGAACGAGTCGAGCCACTCCTCGCCGGTAAACGGGCTGCCCGCCACGCCGACCCAGTTCCAGAAGTTTCGCCTCACGCCGTTGATGTAGATCCCGGGGCCCTCGATCGTCACCTCGCGGAACCCGAACAGCTCCTCCTGCACGTCGACCGGCGTGTCGCCCTCGGTCACGGTCGTCCGTAACGTGTATAGATCCGCCTCAGGTACGGGCCACCAGAGCTTCGGATCCGTCCACTCGCCCGTGACGGTTGCCGATGCCGCCTCGCCCGCCGGCACGGTGATATCCACCGGGCCGAAGGTCTTCTCCACCTCGCCGCTCTTGTCGTGCACCGCCTCGCACGTCACCTGGACCGTCCGCTCCTCGGCGCCCGTGTTGCGGATCGTCACCTCGGTCTCAAGCTCATCCCTCTCAACAGATGGCTTGATGAACACGTCCTCCGTGTAGGCGTTACCCACCGAAGCCAGCGTCACCGGGTTCACGATCCCGTAGTCAACGCCGTCGCCATCGCCCTTGCTGCTCGGCCAGATCGGCGCGACGAAGAACACCCAATCCTGTCGCGATTTGGGCCGGTTGCGGGTCTTGTCCAGCCCCTCCCCGTTGCCGTAGTTCTCGGTGTCGACGGCGTAGTAGCAGCCCTTCACCGCGATCTGAATCTCGTTCGTCTCGCCGGGCCTGATTCGGTCGGAGACATCCAGGTCCCATGGGATCCACACGCCTTTATGCGTGCCCGCCAACTCGCCGTTGATGAAGACGCTGACCAGCCAGTTCGTCCCCGAGAAATGCAGCCGAAAGGCCCGACCCGCGTGCGCCGCGGACACATCCACGCGCGTTCGGTAGATGACGCGATGCGCGAAGACGGTCTCCGGCTTGTTCCAGAGCGATTCCGGCACGTCCATCGCCTGCCAGCGAAGGGGATACTCGCCCGGAGTCGGCAGCGCCTGCACCGGCTCGTAAGGGTCGACGTCCATGTCCGGATCGTCCCACCGCGCGACCTCCCAAAGCCCCGTCAGCGCGACCTCGGAACGCGCCACGCCCTCGAGTGCCGGAAGCTCGTAGACCTGTGCGGTCGCTCGCTGATCCGTCTCGCTCCCGTAGCTCTCGCCCGGCTTCAGCGCGCCCTCGGGCGTGAAGTGGCCCTTCGTCAGCGCGAAGCAATCCAGCGCCATGAGCATCCGGCGGTTCTTGCCGCCCGCGCTCACATACCGCACCTCAAGTGTCGTGTCACCCGCCGCCAGATCCACGTCGCCCAGGTGGAGCCATGCAAGTTCCACCCACTCGGCTAACTCCATCACGTTGGTCGTCTGCGCCTCATGACTGGCGAGTCGCCATTCGCCACCGCCGATGCGCCACTCAAACGGCGCCCTTGCCCACTCAAACCCCACGCGCGCCCACGCCTGATACTCGCTCGCCTCGGGCACGGTCAGATCGTAGCTTAGCCCAAAGCCGCCCTCGGGCACGCCCGTCGTGGCTTCTTGCTCGCTCATCGCCCGATGGACCCAGTCACCGGACATGATCCCCGGCGGCCCCATCGTCAATGTGTCGAAGCCCTCCGGCAGAGCCGTCGCCTCCTCCGCCTCAATCCAGACGAAGGTCGTCGGCTCCTGGCCAGCGCCGACGGCCGCCAGCGCGAGAGCGATGAGCGTCATGATGCTGCGCATGAGTCGTCTCCTCGTAGGACGTCGTAGGGCAGGTGTCCGGGCCTGTCTTTGTCACCGGCCCAGCTCCCACACTCTCAGATCATCGTACTCCGTATACCAGGCCTGATACATCTGCCTCAGCGCGAACCACCCCGAGTGCTCGTGGATCGGTCCGTATGTTCCCCCATCGTCATCGTACTTCAGGCTGACCTTGCCGTCGACCGCCAGGCGGATCTTCCCGCCGCGCTTCAGGAGCGTGACGGTATGCCAGTCCTGGGCTGGCGCATTGTGCACGAACTCCCGCCCGATCGCGGTGAGGTCGAAGCCGTGATTCTTGCGCAGGTTCACCGAACCGCGATGCCCCGCGTAGTAGCTGATATGGTAGCTACCCAAGTCGCCGCTGTGGTACTGTTTGAACGTTCCATCGCGTGGCTCGAGGTTGGGATCGAAGATGCTCTCGCCGTTTCGCCCCCGCGCGTTGAGGAACACGATCGTCAGCCCGTTCTGCTTGTCTGACGGCCGGAACTGCCACTCGGCCATGAAGTCCGCCGGCAGCTCGTCCTTCAGCCACAGCACAATATGCTGGCCCTCATCGGGCGATGGCCCCGCCGTCAGCCTCAGCCGTCCGTCCACAATTGCTGCCGACTTCCCGCCCTCGCGTACCCAGTTGTCCAGCTCCGCCTCATCGTCGAAGTCTGTCGAGTAGATCAGCCGCTTGTCGTCGACCGCCTGGCTCGTCAGCGTCTCATCCGTGTAGTTGATGCCTTCGTCGTCGTAGCGCTCATGCCCGTACTTCCGCATCGCCGCCATCACCGAGGCGGGGGAGACCTGCACTGGCTTGATGATCGGCATGCTCACGCTGGCGCCATACGAGCCCACCTTCAGCACCACATCCTCGCTCGCCCCCGTGATCGCTCCCGTCGGCGGGCGGGGCTCGGGCATGCCCTGATCCAGTCCATCGAGGATGAGGTGGTTGTCGCTCTCCTCCGCATCCCACGTGAACGCCGCGTGGTAGATCCTGTCGCGCTTCAGGTGCGTCAGCAGGCCCTGAATCCTGGGCTGTCGCTCCACATCACGCGTCATTGCCTTCCCGAAGGTCAGGATGAGCTGCGTGTAACTCGCCCGCTCGCGCGCCACAACCGTGAACGCCTCGCTCTCGATCAGCGTGTAGCTGTCGTCGCCGCCACGCAGCTCGTCATCGAGCCCAAACCAGAACGCAAGCGTGCCCTTCGGGCCGAGGTCAGCCGCGTCAACGGTGATCTCTTGAGGGTGGATGCCGCGAGGGTGAGGGGTGCCATCGGGAAACGTGGCGCGTGGCATCATGCTGAACATGATCTCGGGCCTGATCGACCACCCGCCCCGATGGTCGCGGCAGAAGAGCTTGTTGAGCATCTGCTCGCGAGTCGTCTCCTCGTTCGCAGACTGGGGGCAGCCCGAGCAGGCCACGGTTGCCAGGACAGTCATCCACACATATCGCATATCATCTACCCCTCCGGCGAGATGAAGATCGGGCTCGTCCATGCCATCTGGAGGCCCTTCTCGCCCTCGGCATTCTCGGGTTGCTGCGTGATCCGCAGGTAGTAGTACACGGTCGGCGGGTTGTTGATCTCAGTGCCCAGGTACCCATCCGCCAGCGGATCCATGTCGGTGTATTCAAACTCCGCCATCTCGCCATCGGGATCGACGGAGTAGATCGTCTCGCCGCTGCGGATGATCTCGATCTTCGTCAGCGGCTCCGTCGCCAGCACCCTCGCGCCGAACGTCCGCGCGGTCAATAGCGCGTCGCCCTCGCTCACCCGCACATCGTCGCCCATCATGTGTTCGCCCATCGTCAGTAGCACGTTCATCTTCGGGCCTGTGGTGCCGTAGGTGTGCCTCGCTCGCATCGCCTCGAAGATCGCCGGGCGTGTCAGCTCCGGCGCATAGATCCCCGTGATGTCCGTCACGCCCGGGCGGCCCGAGTGATCGTCGCTCGCCGCCACGATCCCCAACCGGTGCCCGCGCGCCAGGATCTGCTGTACGCTGTTGCCGTCGACCATGCCCTTCTTCGGCTTCAGCGGCTCGTTCTCGAAGTACTCGTACCGTCCGTGGTTGGAGTGGATCTCGATCAGCCGCTCCTTCTCCGGGTCGATCTCGTCGAACCGTTCCTTGCGCTTGCTCATCGGGTGCAGGTGGGGAATGGTGATGATCGGGACGTCGCGGTAGTACTCCCACATCTGCTGAACGGTCATGATGTCATCGCGCATGTAGTACGTCTCATCGTCATTGAGGAAGTAGGTGTTGGTATCGCCGCGCGCGCACCGCTGCTCGACGGCGGTGAAGGTGACGAACTTGCCCGCATCGTAGCAGTCGGCCGCCGCGCGCTGACATTCCTGATACTGTTCCTCGGTCATGTTCTGCTGGCGCAACCGGCCGTTGTGCATCGAGTGATCGGTCACCGCCGCGAAATCGAGGTTCGTGAAGTGCTGCGCGTACCAGTAGGCATCATGCGGCCGCATGGTGCATCCGCCCCAGTTGCGCGCGTCGTAGCTCAACATCCCGTGGTTATGCAACTCACCCCAGAAGAGCCGGAGTTCCGGCGCCTCCTCGATGACCTCCACGTCGAACCCACGCACGTTCCAGGCCGACAGATCCGTATCGAGGATCGCCCGCAGGAAATGCCGGCCCGGCGTGTTGAGGACGCACTCGCTGGTCTCCGTCAGGCCCTTGCCCGCCTTCGTGAACTCCAACGGCTTCGGCAGTTCGGCCGCCTCGTCGGTACACCACCACTGGGCGGTCCCGGCGAAGTCTGGCACCGGGTTGTTCCACTTGTCCGCCACCAGCGCCGTCACTCGGAACGGCTCTCCCGCCACCACCTGCGACGGGCCGCGGATGTCGAGGTGATGCGCTTCGCCCGGGAGAATCTGGTAGATGGGCAGGCCCGCAATCTCAGTCCACTCATCTTGCCCTCCCGGCCTCACTTGCATCCGATAGCCGGTGACATTCCTCGTCGGGTCCTGGTGCAGCGCCAACCGGCTTACGCGCGCGTTGACGAACAGCACCTCGCCTGAATCGCCCGCCTCCAGGCCCCCGCCCTCCAGCACCATCCGAAACTGGCTGATCCGATCCTGTTGCGTGTACGGGGGACCGCGATCCGACCACTTCTCGCAGCTCACCGCAAGCCTCGTCCCGCGATCCGGCGGCCCGTTGAGGAAGTGCTTCACCTCCGACCACTGGAAGTCGAATTCCTCGCTCTCAGGATTGAGAGATGGTTTCATCCACCCGCCCTCACGCGGCGTGATGATCCGGATCTCCGATCCCTCCGCCAGCGGCGCGTTCAGCGTCCAAGTGAATCGGAAGTCGGAGCGCTCCTGCGCGACAAACGACCGGGATGGTGGGTCGGCGGCGACGCTGAGGATGGGCAGGTCTTGGGCCGCGCAGCTAGCTGCGAGGGTGAGCAGTCCGGTCACGAGGATACACATTCGCATACGTCGCCTCCTGGGTTGCGAGAGTGAGGCATGCAAGACTGCTGTTCTGATTGTGTGACGCAGGCACAGGGCCCTCCCGCCGAGGAAGGCTACTCGCGAGCGCCCGCGGCCACGAGTAGGCGCGCGCACTCGGTATCGCCTTTGGCCTCCGCATAGTCGAGCGGGGTCTCGCCAATCTCGGTGCGGGCGTTGATGTCCGCCCCGAACTCGATGAGCAGCTTCACGACCTGTGGAGAGCTGTTGAAGCACGGGTTGTGGATCGGTGTCCGCCCGCCTCCTCCCACGGCATTGGGGTCAGCGCCGGCCTCCAGCAGCACCGCCGTGACTCGCGGGTATCCGAGCTCAGCGGCCATGTGAAGAGGCGTGTCCGCGTTGTCAGCGCGCAGATCTACGTCAGCCCCGGCATCTAATAAGAGCTCGGCGGTCCGCCCGTTCTCAGACGATGCGGCGGCGTGGAGCGGGGATCTCCCTGAGTTGTCCAGCGCGCCGGGGTCGGCGCCGGAATCGAGGAGGAGACGCGTCACACCCACATGCCCCTCATCCGCGGCGTCGTGGAGCGGCGTCTTACCGTAGGGTCCGACGGCATCCGCGGCGACGCCCTCGTCGAGCATGCGCTGAATCGCCTCAACGTCGCCCACTCTGGCAGCAACGTGGATCGTGTAGTTGGCGCCCGCCTCGATCAGCAGATCGGTCACCTCGGTCCGCTCGCCCCATAACACAGACTCGTAAAGCGGGGTGGTCGCCGTTGTCGGATCGCCAACCAGCCGTCCACCTTGGGTCTGCATGTCAGTGTACATGACGGCTTTCACGTTGGCGCCGTGCTCGATCAGCAGGCGCGTGACTGCCAGGTGGTTGGCGTTATGGGCGGCCCAGGACAGCGCCGTGCCCTCGAATTCATCGCCGAGGTTGGGATCCGCGCCGAGGTCCAGCAGTTGCTGCATGATCGGGAGGTGGCCGCTCCGTGCCGCCATCATCAGGGCGGTCGTCCCCTGGTCTGTCGTGATATCGACATCGACACCGCGGCTGACCAGAAAGTCGATCACATGGCGTCTTCGGGCCATGGTGGCGTTGTGCAGCGGCGCGCGGCCTTCATCGTCCAAGGCCGTCGGCCGTACGCCGATGCTCATCCAGGCCTTCATCCGCTTCAGGTCGCCCCTGGCGGCGGCCTGGTGAATGTCACGGTGCCCCGCGCGGTAGAGCAATACGCAACCCGCAATGCCGATTCCCAGCACCACAACCAGCAATAAGATCGGCCAGTTCTTGCGCATGACCTGCCCCCACGTAGACGACGGCTCGTGCGAATGGCGGTTCGCGGCCCGGCGGACGCCTACCTGTGTTGAGCCAGGATTGCGCCCCTCGGCGGCGAACCACCTCGCACTAGCAGATCTCGGAGGACTGTCTATGACCTGGCGACACACGTTCCTCGCTCTTATCATCGGCGGCACCGGATGCGCTGCCGAATACACTGTCGACCAGAGCGCCGAGAATGCATCGGACGCGAATCCGGGCACGGATGCCGAGCCATGGCTGACGGTCAGCCATGCAGCCACGACCCTCCAGCCCGGCGACACCGTGCTCGTCAAGCCAGGCGTTTACCGCGAGGTCGTGAGCGTCCGCGTCTCGGGTGCTCAGGACCGACCCATCACCTTCCGTGCCGTGCGCGAGGATCCATCAGACCGTGTCGTCATCACGGGCGCGGATGCCGTCGAGGACTGGCAGCCCTGCACCTCCGAGATCGCGGCTGGCAACCCGGATTCCGCGAGCATCCAATACGCCGACATCGACTGGAAACCGACGCGGGTGATCGAGGACAATACTCAGCTCACGCTCGCTCGCGAGCCGAACGAAGGCTGGTTCATCGCCCAGGCGGGCGGGACGCACGACATGCAGGACGCTACCGACCTCGCTGCCGCGCTCGGCGATCTCGTCGGTGGCTCCATCTGGTTCTGGGATGTCGATACGACCTCTCACGGCGCCCGGCCGATCACAGCCTTCGACCCCGCCACAGGTACGCTGACGCTGGAGAAGCCGATCTACCGCGACCGCGTCGTCGATCCCGGCCAGGACCGCTACTTCCTCCAGAACCGCGTCCAGCTCATCGACCAGCCCGGCGAGTGGGCGACTCACGAGGTCGACGGCAATACTCGCCTCTTCGTCTGGCCGCTCGGCGAGGATGGCCTCATCGAAGCCAGCCGGCGCGGCCGGTTCGTCATCGAGTGGGGCGGCCAGAGCCACGTCGTCTTCGATGGCTTCGAGCTGCGCCACGGAACCGGCCATGGCATCGGCTCGTGGACGGATGGCTCCGAGAACGTCACGATCCAGAACTGCATCATCCACCACAACGATTCCGACGGAATCCACATGCGCAACACGCCTGGCGGCGTGATCCGACGCAACGTGGTGACCCACAACTACCTCGGCGTGTCGGCGGGGTGTGGGGGAGGGCTCGTGGAGGAGAACGAGATCGCCTACAACGGCATGGACGGCCTGCGCATCGGCCAAGACAGCGTGACAGTGCGGCGCAACTACATGCACGACCACGTGCTGTGGGGACATGCTGACAACTTCCAGCTCTTCGGCGGCATCGATGGGATGGTGTTCGAGGAGAATCTCCTCATCAACGGCGGCCAGCAGATGATGATGGAGGGCACGACGAGCGGGAGGTTGCTGGGGAACATGTTCATCGGCTGCGGAGCCTACGCTGTCATCTTCGGCCACGGTAACGCTGACGATTACGATGTCATCGGCAACACCATCGCCTTCAGCGGCTACGGCGTCCTCAGCCTCACCGGCAGGGGCTACCGCGTGTTCGACAACGTCCTCGCCAGCGGCCACGGCGGGCCGCTGTTTGGCTATGGGGCTGACTCCGAGACCCAGAGCAACCGGAATCTGCTCTGGCAAGCGCCGGGCGTCACGAGACCGCCGATCGTCTACGACCGCAACTTCAACGCCTCGTGGGAAGAATACCTCGCGGATTCGGGCCAGGACGCCGACTCCATGCGCGCCGATCCCAAGTTCATCAACGCGCCGGCGTTCTTCCAACAGATGGAGGGCAAGCGCCTGCTTGAGTGCACGAAGACCCGCGTCTATCTGCGGGGCGGAACAGACCAATACGCCGTCGGCGACACGGTGGAACTGGACTTCGACGGCGTCGCCCGCGGGGTCACGTCGGTCGGCGGCGACTATATCGACATCGATCCCGGCCTCGACGCCCTCCCGATGCACTCGGGCGTCGTGGCTAACTGGAAGGACGCCGAGAGCATCGACCTGGACCTCAGCCTTGCGGACGGCAGCCCCGCCCTCACGATGAGCGAGGGCGCCGGCCCCATCGGCTCCCAAATCGACATTTCAGCCTACCGTGCGGGCGATTTCGATGGCGACGGGACGCGCGATCTTCCGCCGGTCGCTGCTGACGCCCTCATGCCCTAATCGACCTTGAACGTGAACGTCTCGTATCCACGGTCGCTCGATGCTCGCCGCTCGAGAAACTCCTCAAGCGCCTCCGCCATGGCGAGTATCGTCGGCTCTTGCGTCACCGGTTCTGTCTTCCGATGGCCGGATATCCGCGCGATGCCGTCGCGGTGCTTCTCGATCAGCCTCTCCGGCTCCCACTCGTCGTAGATCCTGAGGAAAACCCCGACCTCTTCACGCATCTCCGCGCCGTAGTTGTTGGTCGTCGTCAGCGAGGATCCGTCGGCAAACCGCGTGTAGAACTCCGCGAAGCTCTGCCCGTCCACCGCCTGCATCGCGACACCGTAGGACTCACCGGACTCCCCGGCATATCCTCTCACGACTACCCCCTCGGCGACGCTCGCCACCAGGTCTCCGAACGGCTCGAGGCCCAACTCCGCCATCTGCTGGTCTCTGCGTTCGAGTGCCTGTATCCCACCCTCCGGTAAGCCGCTGGCGTCAACGTGGTAGTACGTCGCCTGCTTCGCCTTCAACAGGACCTCGTTCGCCTCAAGCTTCGGCACTTGCGGCAGATCGGCCATCACTTGCGCCCACTGTTCGGCGGCCAGGCGATCCTCTTCGGCCCACGTGTCGGTGTCCCACGAGTCTGAGTGTCGATGGCGGAACACCAAGAGCGCCAGAAGCGGCTGCCCCCACTCATCATCAACCCAGATCCGCCCATCCGCATGCTTGACAGGCGTGTCTGCCAGCATAGCCAGTTGCGTCGACGCCTCGACAATCGCGCTCGCCTCCGCCTCGGTCACCACATGTCCCTCAGCCTTGCGCAGCTCATCCACCAGCTCCAGCGCCGCGTTTAGGGCCTTGGCCGAAACGGCCGGGTGCGTGGCAGTGACGTGCCACTCGCCGCCTTTCACTTTGCCATCATAGACCTGCATCGCCGCCTGTGCATTCGCGTCCGCATCCTCCGGGTCGCCCACCGTCACAACGCGTAGCGTCGACCCATCGGGCAGGCCCTCAAACGCAGTCCAGACGCCGCTCACATCCTCATCGACGACGATCGGTCGACCGTAGTCACACCTCATGGTTGGCAGGCCATTGACCATGCCAGACCACCCCCATTCCGCCTCTCCCGGGCTGAAGCTCGTCCCCTCCGGCAGCGTGGCCTGCGCGATCATATCGACGAACTCGTCGCAGAACCACCCCAGGCTCTGCACGTCGACCATGCGCTCCAGCGGCAGCGAAACCGGTCCGCCCTCCATGGGCTCCGGCGCGATGTCGGCGAAGCGCTTCAGTGCCGCCTCGGTCTCCTGTCGTCTCTCCTCATCCCGGTCCCGCCTGCACTCCTCCTCCTCGAGTTCCTCCTCATATTGCGGACTCGTTTGGTTGTCGAACGTCTCCTGCAACTGGCCCTCAAAGCCGAGGGCGACCATGAACCTCGGCAGGTTGCCGATGTCGGCATCCATCTCCCCCTCGGTCACCGTCCTCCCTGTCAGGCATCCAACGATTGCCTCACGGTCATGGGGGATTTTGAAACGCGCCAGCGCATCCGCCGTCGCCTCGGCCAGTCCGTCCCTGATGACGCGCCCCGCCTCTTGGATCGGCATTCCACGCACGCGCTCGACCAGCTCCGTCGGAAGCGGCGAGCTCATCTCCGCATACTCCCCGATTAGCTCCTCCACCGGATCCGGCGGAGGCTGGACGTTATCCGACTCCGGGTCCTGCAGGAAGGCCACGCGCTCGAAATGCGCCGCGTCGGCGGCCTCGTCTTCGTCTTCTTCGTCGTCGTACATCGAGAACTCGTGGCACAACACGTACCGCTCCTCATCTTTCGCATCTAGCAGCAGGTACCATCGACACGCGTCCTCGGTGGTGACTCTCAGCGTAGGGCCGTCCAGAGCTTGCAATGCCTCGTCCAGTTCACTTCCGCCGACAGACCAGACGCTCCCGACGAAGTACTGCCAGCCACCCTCGGAGACGATCTCGGCGTTCTCGAAGCGCTCGCCGAACTTGGCCTCGAATGCCGCTCGGAAATCCTCGGCTGAACTGCTGCGCGCGGCTGCTACATGAAGACGGACCGCCATGGTCATCTCTCCTGGGGTGCGAATCTGCGTTGCTGTTCCGGAGAACACTGCGGACGGCAGGCTAACCTCCGTGCCCGGCAGGAGCCCCGACCACGCGCGCGGAAGGGCCCGCCGACAATGCCGACGCCAACAGGAGCGTGAAACCATGAAGCGACCTGTCGTTCTGACCACCGTGGTGGTGGCGCTGCTGTCAGCGTCGCTTCAGGCACAGGCTCCGGCCAAGAAGCTCATTGCCACGGGGTGGGACTCTCCCAATCCCCAGCGCCTGCGAACCGTGCTGTCCGACGTCGAAGAGTCGCCGTTCCAGGGCATCGTCGTGCGCTTCACGGGCACGGGCAATAAGCCCTACTTCACGAACGCTTTCACGCCCGACGTGTGGGATGCTGAGGCCCTCGGTCTCCTCGAAGAGAACCTCAAGGCCTGCACCTTCGATCGTCCGTTGAAGAGCTTCCTGTCCATCAACGCCAATCCCGGCGATGTCGACTGGTTCGACGACGCGGCCTGGGTCCAAATCGTCGATCACTGGCGAACCGCGGCTCGACTGGCGAAGGTCGGCGACATGAGGGGCATCCTCTTCGATCCCGAGCCCTACCGACCGCCACACCGCCAGTTCGGCTACACCTCTCAGGCCGGCGCGGGTGACCACACCTTCGCCGAGTACACGACGATGGCGCGCCAACGCGGTCGTGAGGTCATGAGCGCAGTCGCCGAAGAGTACCCCGACCTCACCCTTTTCTGCTACTTCATGCTCTCGGTCAATGGGCACGACGCCGAGCGCAACGATCCATCGCGCGCGCTGGCCGGCAGCGGCTACGGCCTCTACCCAGCGTTCATCAATGGCTGGCTCGACGTCGCCCCACCCGAGATGACGTTTGTCGACGGTTGCGAGGGCGCGTACCGCTTCAACAGCGAGAGCCAGTATCTCAACGCGGCCAACCGGATCAAGGGCATCTGCCAGCGACTCGTCTCGCCCGAGAACCGCTACAAGTACCGCGCCCAGGTCCAGGCGAGCTTCGGCATCTACCTCGACGCCCACATGAATCCGCCTGAGTCGCCCTGGTACGTCGACCCCGGCGAGCTGTCGCGCGTCGCGAACCTCAGACGGAACGTCGAGACCGCCCTCCGGGTCGCGGATGAGTACGTGTGGGTTTACGGCGAGAAAGCAAGCTGGTGGGAGACGCCTCACGACCGCGCGAACGCCCAGCGCTGGTGGGACGCGATGCCAGGGATTGCGGATGCGCTCAACTCCGCGGTCGACCCGATGAGCTTCGCCCGGAGGAAGATCGCCGACGCCGGGGACGCGCTGCAGAGCCTGCTCCTGAACGCGAGTTTCGCCGACGAGAACGTGACTCGACCGGACGGCTCAACGGCCCAGTATTCGGACGGCGGCTACCCCGCCGGCTGGAGTTTCTGGCAAGACGAGAAGAAGTCAGACGGCGCGGCGACCTGGGATCGCGATGCCGGGGCGGCCCGGATGTCGAAGGTCGAAAACGGGTGCTTCCTGCAATCGGTCCCCGCCCAGCCCGGCGAGCGCTACGCCATTCTCGCGAAGGTCCGCCGGCAAGGCTTCGGCGATGCCTCCATCCGCATCCGCTGGCAGACCGCCGACACCAAGTGGCACGCGGAGACGCTGGACAGGACCTTCGATGCCCCCGCTACCGGCGACGACTGGGCGGAGATCGCGGGCGTCGCGACGGTTCCCGAGGGCGCGGGGAGGCTCGTGGTGCTCTTGGGCGCCCGTGGACAGCGCTCGGACGAGGATGCTGTCTGGTACGACGATGTGATGCTCCTCAAACTCGACGAGGAATGATGGCATGTCCGCCGGACTGCAACTGACCCGCAACACCCTCCTCAGCATCGATGACCTCGACATGATCGAGGGGGCGCTGCTCCGAATCCTGGAGACGCACGGCATTCGCGTCATCGACGATGCGCTACGCGGCCAACTCGCCTCAGCCGGCTTCACCGAACGCGGCGACCGCGTGCTCCTCGGAAGCGATACCGTCCGAGCGTTCCTGAGCGAGGAGCGGGAACGTAATGGCAACGCGTTCACCGAGAACCCGGAGTCGCCGCCGGCCGATGAGCCGATTCGCCTGTCCACGATCCAGTACCCGCTCCAGGTCCACGACCTCGACGCCGATGCCATTGTGCCCTTCACCACCGACCGGCTCATCGAAGCCGTCAAGCTCGTCGACGTCCTCCACGACCGGGGCGTCGCCTCCAGCCCGCCGGGCACCCCGTCTGACGCCCCGCCCGCGCTCCAGCCGGTCATTCAGTACTGGGTTGCGGCGACCTACTCCCGCCAGGGCAAGCGTCCGATCGACGCAAAGGCCGGCGAGAGCATGCCCTACGTCTTCGAGATGGCCGATATCCTCGGCCACCCCGTTCGCCACCTGCCCGTCTACGTCTTCAGCCCGCTGACGCTCTGCGGCGAGTCATTGCGCTGCGTCCTCGAGCATCGAGGCCGCCTCGATGCCTTCGGCGTCAGCTCCATGCCCTCCGTTGGGCTCACCGCGTCGATCAACGCGCGCCACGCCTTCGCGCTCTCCGCGGCGGAGGTCATCGGCTCCGCGATCCTGGTCCGCGAGATCGTCGATCTCCCCGTCAACTGGCACGCGAACCTGTTCCCGATCGATCTTGGATCGATGGCGATGGTGTTCGGCTCGCCCGAGAGCCTTCTCCTGGAACTCATGGGCAACGAGGTGACCGCGTTCCTGAAGGGCCACCCGTGGCGCCCTGGCACGTCGGCCTTCCACACCAACGCCAAGTTGCCCGGCGCGCAGAGCTGCTCGGAGAAGGCGAGCGCCATGAGCATCGGGGCAACGCTTGGCGGGCGGCACTTCGGCTCCGGCGGCTCGCTGAGTCTCGACGAGATCTTCAGCCCGGAGCAGCTCCTCTACGATATTGAGATCAAGGATCATGTGGAGCGGTTGTTACGAGGCTTCGACTCAGGCGGCGATGTCGACGCCTGCGTGGCCGAGGTCGCCGAAGCGCTGGAACAGGGCAGCTTCGCCGCGCTCGACAGCACGCTGAACGAATACCGCGACGTCTACTGGCATCCGTCGCTCTTCGAGCGCGACTTCGTCAACGCGTGGAAACAGAAGGGCGGGCCCCGTACTCGCGAGCGCGCCCACCAGATGGTCTGCGACCTGGTCGCGAGCCATGACTACCGCCTGGAAGACCCCCTGCAACAGGGGATTGACGACGTTCTTGCCGACGCGAAAAGGAACCTGAACAGCAGCGCAATCTGAGGGAGGCCCATGTGGCAACATACGGACTATCGACGTGGCTGGTATCGCGAACCCCAATGGACGAAGCTATCGAGAAAGTCGTCGCCGCCGGCTTCAGAGACGTGGAACTCTCCGCCGACTACTGCCCGATCGTTGAGGCGTGGGAGGCAGACCCCGTGGCAACGTGCCAGCGCCTGGCCACCGCAGGACTGGCCGTTCCCTCAATCCACAGCCCCGAGGCGGGCCGGCATCTCGACATCGCGGACGGTGCCGCTCGGCAGGCGTCCATCGACGTCGAGCTGGCCTGTTTCGAGAAGATGGTCGCCAGTGGCATCCCGGAGATCATCATCCATCCGACGAGCGTCTGGTCGCTGCCTGAGGGCGACTCCTGGGATGCGCTGCGCGCTCGGTCGGTCGAATCCCTCAAGCGCCTCGCCGATCGGGCGGGCCAGGAAGGGCTCCGGATGGCCGTAGAGAACCTCGGCAAGGAGCCCAGCCCGGCCGCGACGATCGGCGGGATTCTGAACATGATTGGCGGTCTTGGCGACCACGTCGGCGTCTGCCACGATGTCGGGCATACAGTCCAAGCGGGTCTGGACGTGTTGTCCGAAACCAAGACCGCGCTCGACTCGGGCAAGCTCTTCTCGTTGCACTTGCACGACGTCGACGCGGATAACCGCGATCACTACATCCCGGGCGAGGGCTGTGTGGACCTCGGTCCGGTCATCGCCGAACTGAACGCGCGCGATTTCTCAGGCGGCCGGACGCTGGAGGTCTCTCCGCCGGAATCGAATGTTGACGAGCGGATCTCGATGGTGGCCGACGTGCGCCGCGACTGGGAAGCTCGCTAGGAGACCGGACATGGACACGCTTCGATGTGGCGTTGTCGGACTCGGACGGGGAAGGCTCTTCGTCGAGAAGCTGAACGCCCTCACCGATTGTGAGGTCGTCGCGGTCTGCGACTCCAAGCCCGCGGCTCTCGACGCCTTCTCGGGGCTCGCCTGCTACACGGACTACAGCCAGCTCATCGCCGAGGCCGATCTCGACGTCGTCGCGATCATCAGCCCTGGACCCGCGCACGCGCCCCAATCGCTGATGGCCATGGAGCACGGCGTCCATGTCATTAGCGAGACCCCATGCGTCTACTCGCTCGACGAAGCCGACGCCATCGCCGCCGCCGTCAAACGAACCGGTCTCAAGTACATGCTCGCCGAGGATTACATCTACACGGGCTGGGTGCAACGCTGGGGCGACATCATCGCCGCTGGCGAGTTGGGAGAGATCGTCGCAGGCCAATCCGAGTACACGCACGACTGCCGCGGCATGTTCCTCATCGGAGGGGACGGCAACTACATCCCGTGGACCGCGCGCGACGCTCATCCCGAGGCGACGCCCTCCTGGCGCGCAAGCGACCTCCCCCCGCTCAAATACTGCTCCCACACCCTCGGGCCGCTGCTGCACTTCATGCAGGACCGCTGCACGTCCGTCTGCGGTTACCAAACAGGCCCCCATACCTTCCACGCCGCGGGCACGATCGACTACGCCAGCGCGGTGATGGAGACCGAGGGCGGACGCGTCATCACCCTCACCAACGGCTTTGGCGTCGCGCACCCCTTCACGTTCATGCTCGGGCTCTACGGCACCAAGGGTAGCCTCCGCTGCGTCAGCTTCAGCTTTGGGGAACACGAGATCCGCATCTACCAGGACAGCGAGGGCGGCGGCTGGCGCGAGCTGCAAATGGAGTGGAACGAGCGCCCCGACGGCCGCGATTGGATTGAGGTCATGCTTGAGGGCTTCGTCGAGAGCATCAAGGGCGACACTGAGCCGCCGATCGGCCTCGCGAAGTCCATGGATTACACCGTCCCGGGAATCTGCGCTCACCTATCAGCCGACCGTGGCGGCGAGCGCGTCGAAATCCCGGACTATCGCTGAAGGAGATATCCCGACAATGGCCCGCGTATTCGGTTCGACCGATGTGGAGTACCTGCAGGACGTGCTCGACAGCAAGCAGCTTGGCTGGCGTCAGGGCGGCTACGTGACCAGGCTCGACGAGGCTTTCGCCGCCTACACGGGATCGAAGCACGGCATCTGCCGCAACTCCGCGATGACGGGCCTCGCCCAAGCGGTGGCGATCTCCGGCGCGGGCTGCGGGCATGAGGTCATCTGCGACCCGCTGGTCCATTTCGGCGGAGTCGCCGCGCTGAGCTTCAACTGCGTGCCCCGCTTCGTCGATGTCCGCTACGACACGTACCTCCTGGATCCCGTTGCCGTCGAGGCCGCCATCACCGAGCACACCAAGGCGCTCATCGTCACCAATCTCTGGGGCCTGTGCGCCGAACTCGACACGCTCCGCGCTCTCTGTGATGAACACGGGATCTTCATGATCGAGGACTGCGCCCACGTCATCGGCGCCCGCTGGAAGGGCAAGCACTCCGGGACCTACGGCGACGTTGGGGTATTCAGCTTCCAGCAAGGCAAGCACATCTGCACCGGCGACGGTTGCGTCATGGTCACCGACCGCGACGACATCCACCACAGCCTCTACAACGAGTGGGCCTTCAAGGGCGAGAGCCCCTCGTTCCTCACGCTCAACTTCCGTATGAACGAACTCACCGCCGCTGTCGGGTTGGCTCAGCTCGAGCGTTTCCCCGATTACTTGGCCGAGTACAACGCCAACCTCGCTACCTACAACGAGGCCATTCGCTCCTGCGAGTGGCTCCGCAACCGCACGGTGCCCGATGGCGCCGAGCAGGCCAGCTACGTGTGGGCGTGTCTCTGGGAGGGTGACAAGGTCGGGCTCGACTTCGCGCGTTTCAAGGAGCTGTGCGCGGAGGAGGGCGCGGGGTTCGGGTTCGATTTCACCGAGCGTCCGGCGCCCGAGTTTGAGATCTTCCACAAGTCCACGGCCTACCACAAGAACCCGTGTCCCGTCCGCTGCCCGCTCTACGATGGCGATTACCGTGCCGAAGCCTGCGAGACGCCTGTCGCCGCCGACATCCTCAAGCGCGTGATTTACACGGGAGTCGTTGAGGCGCCGCCGGAGAGCGTCCAGGCCAAGGCCGAAGCCCTGCGCCGCGTCATCGCCCGGATGGAAGGATAGCCATGTCCCGATCCCTCAACGCCGCCTATCTAATCTCCTCGTCCGCCCACCGCGCCGACAACGACGCCGGGCGTAACCACTGGAGCGCCTACACGGCGGAGATCCTCGATCAGCTCGGACTCACCGCCGCGCCGGTCGAGGCCGACGCTCTCGTGGATTCCCTTGCTGGGCTCTCGACCCTCATCCTCCCCCAACCGGCGGGAGCGTGGCTCGACGATGCTGCCATCGCCGCGTTACCGGCCTGGGTCGATGCAGGTGGCCTCCTAATCGGCTTCGGCGTCGAGGGTCTCGATGGCTTGTTCGGTATTGGCGTCACAGGCCCGCCCATCGAGCAACCAGACGAGTGGTCTCCGTCCGGCGGGGTGCTTTGGCAGTGCCACCCCCTGACCGGAGGCGTCATCTGGCCGCTCCACCCCGATGCCCCCGCGCCGATCATCTCTCCGATACGCCTCGCAAAGGTAGTAGACGGTGACGTCCTCGCAACTCTCGCCGACATCGACTCGCCCGCCATCGCCTACCGCGAGGTGGGGGAGGGCGCTTGCCTCTACTTCGCCTTCGACGTCGCCCAGCACATGTGGATCGCTCACCATGGCCGGCCCGTCGACGCCGACTACGATGGCGATGGTTACTACCGGCTCTCCGACGCGATTCCCGCCCGTGAGTTCGAGGCCGAGGTGCCGTATGCTGACCAGATCCTCTTCTTGCTCCGCGACGCCATCGCCCGCACGGGACACCCGCTCATCTCCGCCATTCCGCCGATGGCTGAATCGGGCGAGCCCGCCGACGTGCTGCTCCACTGGGGTGGTGACGGTGAGGCGGCGGAGGGCACCCAAGTCCCCGCCAGCGACTTCATGCGCGACCTCGGTCTGCCGTACCACCTCAACCTCATGCCCGACAGAGAGGGCAACTTCGTCGTCAGCAAGGAGCAGTTCGACGCTCTCAAGGCCAACGGCCACGAGCCGTCGCTGCATTACGATTTCCAGAGCGGGTTCGAGCACCCCTACGCCTTCACCGAGGCCGAGATCCTCCAGCAAGCCGAGTGGTACGAGCAGGCCTACGGCGAGCGCGCCAAAGTGAGCGTCTTCCACTGGGTTCACTGGTGCGGGTGGACTGAGCCGGCCGAGTGGATGCTCAAGGCCGGCGGCATCGGGGACAACTCGCGGCTTCACCGGGGCTCGCCGCCCCTCAACCCCGCCAACATGCTCGGCTACTCCTTTGGGACGAGCTTCCCCTACCATCTCTACCGCGATCACCGCGGCGGCAACGAGCGCATGGAGTTCATCTCAGAGCCCATCACGCTCTACGAGTGCGGCTACGAGGGCCCCACCGATACCACCGACTTCACGCACCTCCACAACGGGCTTGAGATGGCCGTTCGATACCACCACACGGCCGATATGTTCTTCCATCCGGTCAACGTCCACCGCTACGCTTCATGCCGTGAAGCCGTCCGCGAGACCCTCCGCTGGCTCGACGAGCGCGGAGTGAGAGCCCGGCACATGGGCAACGATGAGCTGGCCGAATGGTGGCTGGAGCGGTCGCGCGCGCGAGTCGGTAAGGTGGAGACGTCAGACGAGCATGTGAGCTTCACCGTCGAGTGCGCCTGGGAAGGCGGATGCGTCATCACAGTGCCCGTAGAACGCGACGTCGCCGGCATCAATATCTCAGCCGGCGACGCTATGAGCGTTATCCGCGATGAGCCCTGGGGCCGGTGGCTATGGGTAGCCTGCCCGTCGGGCCAGACGTCAGTCCGCGTCTGCTGGGGCTGATTCCTCCCAAAGCGGCCTGTACCTATGGCATGAGGGGGGCGTGCCCTTCTTGTTGTACCAGTCCTGGTGGTAGTCCTCGCCGGTCCAAAAACGACCGGCCTCAACGACCTGCGTGGCGACCTTCAGCCCTCGCTCCTCAAGCTCGGCGATCAGCCCCTCGGCGATGGCCTTCTGATCCTCGTTCGTGTGAAAGATCGCAGAGCGATACTCCTTGCCGAGGTCCGGGCCCTGTCCGTCGATCTGCGTTGGGTCGTGGGTGTTGAAGAACACCTTCGCCAGTTCCTCATACGTCACCCGAGCCGGGTCATACAGCACCTCAACCGCCTCCGCGTGGCCCGAATTGCGCTGGTGCATCATTTCGTATGTTGGGTTCTCGGTATGCCCGCCCGAGTACCCAGCGGTCGTCCGCAGCACGCCCGGCTGGCGCTGGAGCCAGTATTCCACGCCCCAGAAGCACCCGCCGGCGAAGATCGCGCGACCGTATTTCACGTCCTCGGCCGGGACGAAGTCCATCGAGGCCGAGTTCACGCAGTGCCGTGCGTTCTTCGCCGTCAGACCCTCGCCGGTGAACACGTGCCCGAGGTGACCTTCGCAGTTGGCGCACGTGATCTCCGTGCGCACCCCGCCCTTGTCCAGCGTCTGCGTCACTGCCGCTGGGATCTCGTCATCAAACGCCGGCCAGCCGCAGTCGGAGCGGAACTTGTCGTCTGAGCGGTATAACATCGCTCCGCAGCGCCGGCACGTGTAGATCCCTCCGGCGAAGTGGTCGTCATACTCGCCAGTGCCCGCGCGCTCGGTGCCCTTGTCGACGATGATGCGCTTCTCCTCGGCCGTCAACTCGCGCCACTCGCCGCGCGTCTCTTCGGCCGTGGCTGTTCCCGGCGGCGTCGTGTCGCCCGCGCCGCCCTGTGCTCGCGCGTTGATCCTCGAAACCCATACGAACGCCAAGACCGCCACCGCAACCGCGGCCACCAAACCCACTGATGTGGTATCTGCTCGCATTGCATCTGCCTCCTGGGGCCCTCGCGTCGAGCCCCTTCTACTACCAGCAACTGCCCACCCGCTCAGGTTCCACGGCTCTCGGCAGGTGTGACTGCTCGTTCCCTAGGTTGCTGTCACGCTGATGTGATTTTATCTTGACGTAATTCGTAATATAAAGTATAAATAAGTGTCGTAATATCCTGAATAGTGATCCACTATTCACAACTTGAGGAGGGAGCTAGATGACAGCTTCCGGCATCGGTGCACCCGGCGACGATGGCGGCGGTGAAGCAAGTCTCGCTGATAGATCGCGTGGGGCTCGGGACGACGTATTACACCTATCACGGGTAACGACAGCTGACGTACATCGAGTACGACGGCCAAGGACGCGTGACGAAGACCATTGACCCGCTGGGCAACGCGAGCGAGACGGGGTACGACGCCCTCGGACGCGTTGACGTGACGGTTGACGCGGGTGCCAACGCTGCCTACTTCAACTACAACGCAAGGGACCAGCTCACCGAACAGATCGACCCCTTGGGCGGGGAGCGGACCAACCTCTACACGTGGGCGGACAAGCCGGAGATCGTCTACGACGAGAACCGCAACTGCACGTACTACAGTCTCGATGCCGCGTCGCGCGTGACGTCGTGGCGTAACCACCTGGCGGACGAGACGGAGTACCTCTACGACTCCGTGGGACGTCGCCACGCGGTGATTGATCCCGAAGACAACGTCACCTACACCCACTACGACGCTCAAGGGAGGCAGTCCAAGACCATCGACGCGCTGGGCGGCGAGATGGACATGCTCTACGACGACCTCGGTCGCGTAGTCGGCGTGATCGATCCGCTCGACCGCGTGGCGTATATGAACTACGACATTCTGGGCCGCGTGGTCAGCGCGATTTCGCCGCTCGGCAACGTCACCTACAGCAACTACGACGCGCTCGGACGCGTGACCGAGACGATTGACCCGCTGGGCAAGACGGTGGATTACCAATACGACGAAGGCGGAAACGTCATCGCCACCGTCGATCCGGAGGGCAACGCGACGTACTACGAGCATGACGCGCTGAACCGAAGGACCGAAGAGAAAGACGCGGCGGGCCAGGCGACGTTGGTCGGCTACGATGCCGCGAGCCGCGCCACCCACGCCCGCACGGCCGGTGGTCTATACACCTACTTCCAATACGATGCGCGGGGCTTGCGTTCGGAGACCCACGCGCTCGTGGGTTCAGGCGTCGGCGACAACTGGTACTACTTCCAGTACGACGGCGTCGGCCGGACGATCTCCTCATGCCAGACCGCCGCGAGCGATGTCCGCTACTGGAACTACGATGCCGGCGGCCGAATGACGGGCGAGCACCAGCCATCCGGCTGGGTTGATAGCGGTTACGATAAGGCTGATCGCCGAACATATATGCTTGACACGTCCGACAGTGTGACTTATCATAACTACGATAGACGTGGATTGGTCACGAGTGTTATTGACCCATCGGCGCAGGTCATTACCACAACGCGCGACGCGCGCGGCGCCGAGATCAAGCGCGAGCTGCCGAACGGAACCGTCAGCTACATGAATTACGACCTCGCTGGTCAGTCGACGAGCGTGTTGCATCGCAAGAGCGGTGGCGATGTGCCGATTGCGATGTACTACACGTATGACGACGACGGCAAGCCCACGCAACGCGTCGGGGTCCATGGCGCGCTCGACTGGACGACGTACTACGCCTACGATGGCGCGGGTCGACTCACCAGAGAGCACTGGGTCGATGATGGCGACGCCACGATGCATGCCTTCACCTGGCAGTATGACGACGCCGGCAATCGGATCGCGATGACGACTGCCGACGCCACGACGTACTACGACTTCAACACGCTGAACCAACTCACCCGACTTGACGAAGACGGCACCGACACCTACTTCGAGTACACCACCGACGGTCAGCTCGAGGTGCAAAACAGCGTGGCGCAGGAGACCTATTTCGAGTGGTACTTTGATGGCGCTCTGCGCAAGGTGGTCGATCAGACCGCCGGCGTCGATCACCTCCACGAGTACGACGACTCCGCGAAGCGCTGGCGTGACGGCACCGTCGGCGAGAGCACGCGCACCGACTTCATCTATGACGGCGAGAAGGTCTTAGAGACCACGACTACAGCGACAACGTGATGGCGAGCTATGTCCACGCGGGTCCGGGGATCATGCAACCACTCCTGGCGCAGACGAAGTCCGAGGCCACCGAGTGGGTCCTCTCCGATTCCATGGGCAGCACGCTGGGCCTCATCGACTCCGACGAAGCGCTGACCTTGAGCCTGCTCTACGATGCGTGGGGCAACGAACTTCTAGACTCCGGCGCCGGGAGCACGCCCTACCGCTACATCGGCGCCCACGGCTACCACCTCGACGATCACTCCGGCCTCTCCTACCTCTGGAACCGGTACTACGACAGAGGCGTCGGGAGGTTCGCGAGTAGGGATCCGCTCGAAGACCTTGTCAATAAGTACTGGTATGTAAGCGCGCGGCCAACGTGGTCGGTCGATCCGCGAGGGGAGGCCGAGCCTACGTGGCCCGACCCCAACAGTCCACCAACCGGAAACAAGCACAAGGAGCCCTACATCCCGGTGGAGCCACCGGCTATTCCTCTTCCTCTCGGCATGGAGGAGACCGGCCCGTGGGACTGGATGCCAGGGCTTGGTTCGGACAGCGTCGTCGCCCCGATCGCGGTTGGTGCCGGCGCGGTCGTCGTGGGTGGCCACTACGTCCATTGGCGGGCGACTGGCTTCTCGAAGTGTTGGTGGGATTGCACCAATTCCGTCTGGAACGTATGGAGTGTTACCACCAACAGTTTTGTCAATTCGCTGATTAGGGCGGGGCTCATTCTTGGTATCGGCAAGCTGATAGGAGTACGGCTCTCGGCCATCGTCTTCGCTGCCACATCCAGGGCCTGCACGGTATACTGTGACATTAAGTGGGTACTGGATGATATTAAGGGGCCCATACCGTGATCGGGCCGGGGTATGAGACTCCTGATGCGCCAGTCGCCGATCATCTCGTCTGAAAGAGGCTGGTGAGGATGGAATCTCACGAGTGCTATCCCTGATGGGGCACGCAGTACCGTGCAATGGTTGGTCCGGCCGGCGGCGCGTAGAGAAGGGGGCGAGTACATGTACGAGGGCATGTGGGAAGTAGTCTTGGGCCTGGCTCTATTTGGCTTGTTGGGGGGCTTTGCCGGGTGGTCGGTGGGACGGAATGCTCCTCAGCCACACAGACAGTGGTTGATCGCCCGTGGCGTAGTTCTGATTGTCGGCCCGCTCATGGCGGTAACCACCGTGTGGCACTTCATGCCGTTCCTTGTGCGCGAGTTTCTCGCATGCGGGAGCGCGCTGCTGTTTGGCGCCGTCGGTTGGCGGGAAGGTCGCCTTGTCGGGCCGACGGCCAGAGCGTTGGGGGTCGCGGTACCGGGCCTCCAGGTGGTCATCGCTCTGGCCACCCGCACGCCCGTTGCGTGGATTGCCGCATCGGTCGCGCTACTCGCTCTCGGGATTGCCTCCAGTCTGGGCGCTAGGGCCCTTGAACCAGACAAGAAAGACGCCACGTGAGGCCGGCCTGCTGCCCAGCCTCACCACCCTCGGCGCGAGGGAGATGTCGTTATCTCCCTCGCGCCGTACCAACCAAATCGTGAGGAGACCTCGATGCCGAAAGAGGACGCGCCCGACGTTGAGTTGACGATGCTGACACCCCGTCCCGAGCGGCTGGCGGAACTCGCCCGCGCGATAGGGGCCGATCAACCTGACGCGAGCCCCGCAACTCAGGCGCTCCTCGAGAACCTCGCCACCCTCGACCGCGCGAAGGAGTTGCTGAACCACTTCGCCGAGAACCCACCATCCACCGATGAGGAATGGGACGAGTTGGCCATGCTGACGGAGCAGACTGCCACCGCCACCACCCGCTTGGCCCCAGAGGCCCTCGCGTTCTGATCCGCACCGCAAACTACATGAACTACGACCTCGCCGGCGCATGCCTGACCCTCTCCTCCCTCCAAATCACCCTCCCACCGAGGCCTCATCCCCAGCCCACGCGTCTCACTGAACATGCGCAGGCAACACGATCCCCGCGGGCGCCGTCGCGGCGGCCTTGGGTGCCTCTTCGCGCTACCCGTGGTCGTCATGATCGGTGCCATCTGGCTGGAGAACAAGGTACGCGTGGCAGGCGAGGAGTGGGAGGTGAAGAAGGTTGAGTTGCTCGTCGCCGCCCGACGCGCGCAGCCCATCCTCGACGCGCTCGATGCCTACCGCGCCGACCACGATGAATGGCCGAAGGAACTGACTGACCTCGTCCCAGAGCACATTGAGAGCATCCCCGATCCGGGATTGCCGTTTGAGGGGGAGTGGCTGTACGAGCGGGGCCCTGCGCCAACCGAGGATCCTGGTGTATATGATCTCTTCGTTGCCGTGCCCGCCGATTTCTGCCCCACGAACGTCGGGCTGATCCACTTCAACGCCCTCTTCTCATTCCGCTCCGACGGCGCCTACGAGGAGCAAGACCACGGCGGCGGCCTCGAGCGCATCGGCGACTGGGGCTACTACCACGAGTGATTCTCGGGCTCAGTCCTCCATCGCGTCTTGCGCCTCGCGGTACGATTCCGGGCTGCCGATGTCGTGACGGCCCTGTGGCATGAGCTTCCCGTATACGGGCTTCTGCTGGTATAGCCACGCGATGAAGTTCCCCGGCGCGTCCGGGTCGTGCCCCGCGTCGAGGTACTCAGAAATGAGCGGCAGCGTGTCGGCCTTGAACGCGTAAAGCGGCGGGCAGACCATGTCCGACAGTGGCTCTGGCGCCTTCTCGGCGAAGTCGACGATCCGGTCCTCGTCGTCGAGCAGCAGCGTCGACGTGCGTTTCAAGCGCTCCGGATCCGGTTCGCGCACAATCGAGATAGCGTCCGCGCCACGCTCGTCGAAGAACTCAACAAGCATCCGCACGGGGAAGCGGAAGATGTTGTCGGCTCCCGCCACCAGGAGGTCCTCGCCCGCGAGCGACGCCGCCTCAATCGCAAAGCGCATGTCGCCAATCGCCCCGAGCCGCTCGTCGTTGCTACGCGTCCCGTCATTCAGGATCTCGACCCCCAGGCAGCACGTGCACTGCGACCACTCCTTGAACTGATCGTGGAAGAGGCCGTTCGTGACGACGATCGTCCGCGCGATGCTGTCGACCACGCCGAGCTGGTCGAACAGGTAGTCGATAACGGGCTGGCCGCCGACGGGCAGCAGCGGCTTAGGCAGATTGCCGGTGACCTCGCGCATGCGCGTTCCATATCCGGCGGCGAGCACTAGGGCGTTCATATCAGACTAGCTCCATCGTCAGAATTGCAGAAATGCACCTCATACGTCTCTGCTACGTGTGGATGCTCGACGGGGAAGCGTTCCGCGATCGCGGCCCGAATCGCGTCCTCCGCGCTTGGCTCGCACAGCCCGACGCACGATCCCCTGAAGCCTCCGCCGCTGAAGCGCGCGCCTTGCACTCCCGGCGTCGCTCGAAGCGTCTCAAACAGCGTGATCAGCTCCGGACCGCCGCACTCGTAGTCCGCCACCGAGCTTTGTCCCGATTCGTTGATCAGCTCGCCAAACCTCGCCAGATCGCCCGTCGCCCATGCGTCCCGGCCGGCGATCACGCGCGCGTTCTCCGTGAAGAAGTGCCGCGCCCGGCGCGCCAGCTTCGGCTCCAGGGACGCGGCGCGCGTCTCGTACACCTCAACCGGAACATCGCGAAGGCGAGGCTCCGCCGGGCCCCCGACGCCCCCGAGCCTCATCAACTCCCTCGCCGCCTCTTTGCACTCCGCGACGCGGTCGTTGTATCCCGTGGATGTGAGCGCGGCGCTAACGCCCGAGTACGCCACCACGATGCGGAACTCCGGCATCGTATCGGGTGCCGACACCAGCTCCCACTCCTCGTCCAGGCAGTCCAGCACCAGCAGCCGGTCGCGCTCGCTCAACAGGATGACCGATTGGTCCAGGATGCCGTTGTTCAGGCCGATGTGTACGTTCTCGATGTACTGCTGCAGTCGGATGTTCTGCACCGGCGTGATGTCCGCGCCGTTGACGGCCTCAAGCGCCAGGAGATATGCCACCGACACCGCCGCTGACGAACTCAGTCCGCCGATCGGCAGCTCGCCCTCAACGACGCCCGCGATTCCTCGCGTGACGGGGATGCCGATATCCTCCAGCGCCAGAACCGCGCCGGCGGCATAGCGGCCCCAGAACTCCCGCGACGTGCCGGCCGCCTCCGCCACGTTGAAGTCAACCGACCCCTCGAAATCCCGGCTAGCCAGTCGTATCGAGCCATCGTCCGTCGGTGCGAAGGCCAGCAGGATGGACCGGTCGATCGCCATTCCGGTCACCCGGCCAAACTGATGATCGACGTGCGCCCCGAGCGGGCAGACACGGTAAGGCGACCGCGCAACGCGAACGTCAATGGCGGAGACGTTCGCTAGTTTGGCGGCCTCGGCGACCAGTCGCTCGGAGCGCTCAGGCAGATCGGCCATGATGCCCGGTGCTTCGACCCAGGGCAATGTCACTCCTGCACGCGGCGTCAGGTCGGGGCGAGTCGCGTTACTTGGGGTTAGCCGGGGGCGCGCAAGGCGCCGGGGTGGGTGAGGGGGCGGGTCGCCAGAGGCGCCATCGCAGAAGCGTCCACGCGCCACGCGCGCCGTCGCGCAGGTAGCGCAGCTTCTTTCCATCCTCGTGAGCCCGAGGGCGGAATGTGACGGGGACGTCTTCGATCTCATGCCCGGAGCGCAGAACCTTGGATGTGATCTCCGTGCAGAACTCAAATCCCCGGCACCGCAGATCCAGTTGGTCGATCAGCCGAGCGGGGAACAGCTTGTAGCATGTCGAGACATCGCTGAGCGATGAGCCATATAACAGGTTGGCCCAGCCGGTAATTAGGCGGTTTGCCAGGTAGTTCCGCGCGCTCGCCTGACCCCGCCCCATCTCAAACCGCGAGCCATACACGACCTCGACTCGTCCGGCTTCGATCGGGGCGAGTAGGCGCGGGATCTCCTCCGGCAGAAGCTCAAGATCCGCGTCCTGGACCAGGACGTGCGTCCCCGTCACGCGCTCAAGCCCCGCGCGCACGGCAGTGCCCTTGCCCTGATTCCGGGCCAAATCAACGAGTGTCAGGCGCCCATCGTCAACGCCGCCAATGATGCCCGCCGACCCGTCGGTCGAGCCATCGTTGACCACGATGACTTCCTTGTTGAGAGGCACGGCAAGCACTCGGCGAATCACCTCGCCGATGGTGGCTTCCTCGTTGTAGACCGGGATGATAATGGAGAGTTTCATCGCGTAGTGGCAACCTCTGCCACTGTGCATACACGGTGCGGCATGGGAGGGTTTCGCTCGCCTCGCGCCCTACTCCGCCACCTCCGCCGAGACGATCCGATCCACGCGGAAGTTGCGCTGCGCCTTCCGGCTGCGACAGAACGATCCAATCACCAGATTCGGCCCCTTGAACTCCATCCGGATGGGCTTGATGAGCCGCTCGTATGATCCCCGCGCGCCCGCGTATTGGATCTTCAGATCCGCTCCGGTGCGCAGCGCCTCGCGGATCGGCGGGAAGGGGTTGTCGATCAGCGGCTGGTTGGGCGGATCCGGGGGCGTCAGCGCATCGATCACATCAGCGACCGTCTTCGCCCCCTCTGCGATGAGCTTCTCAAGTCCGCGTAGCAGCACCCCGCGCGTAGCCTTCGCATCGTCGAGCGCGCGGTGGATGGGCTGATCGGTGAGTTGCAGGGCCCGGGCGACGCTCGCCAGGTTGCGTCGCGCCAGCCCCAGCACCTCGCCGGCGATGATCGTCGTATCGACGATCGGGGCCGGCGGCAGCGACAGGCCCTCTCGCACGAACTCGGACTCCAGGAAACCAAAATCAAACGGCGCGTTGTGCGCCACGATCACCGCGCCCGAAAGATGCCCTAGAGTAGTTCGAGAGACCGAGGCAAATGGCTTGTGTTGCGCGAGTTGCTCGTCGGTGAGCCCGCTGACCTCGGCGGCTTTCGCGTCCAGCGGGCGTTCGGGATTCACCAGCGTCGTGAATTCCTCCGCGGGACCCGTCGACCCGCCCCTGACCGTCGCCACCTCAGTCACCCGGTGACCGTCCTCCACCTCCAGACCCGTCGTTTCGACGTCCACGCAGACCCACGCGGCGTCCGCAATCTTCGTATCAGCCCAACTCACTTGATCAGCTCCCTTCAGCCACCGACACTTCCGCGCCCTGACCCGCCGGGCCTCCGTCGATCTCGACTGGCAAAGGACCCCGGCCGCGCCCTCGCGAAGAACGCGCTCACAATGACTTGGAGGGTGCCACCCATGGGCGAGCAGTTCGATCTTGGCGATCTGATGGACATCACCAGCGCGTACTGGCAGTCGCGCGCGCTTCTGACGGCCGTGGAACTGGACATTTTCGAGGCGCTGGCGAACGGCCCGCTGACGCCCGACGATCTCGCCGCTAGGCTCGCGTGTGACGAGAGGGCCCTCGGCTTCCTCGCCAACTCGCTGGCCGGTCTTGGGGTGCTCGACAAGAACGGCGACAGGCTCAGCAACAGCGCCTTCGCTCAGGAGCATCTCGTCGAGTCGCGCGGCGGCACGATGGTGGGTTACTTGCGGCACCACGAGCTGCTTTGGCGGCACTGGACCGCGCTGACCGACGCCGTGCGGACGGGCGAAGTTGAGCGCACCGAGTTCAAGGGCGGCGAGGTCCGCGCCTTCATCATGGCCATGCATACGACCAGCTCCCATTGGGGCGGGCGCGTGGCGGACCATATCGACCTCGCGGGCGTCGAGCGGATCATCGACATTGGGGGCGGCTCCGGCGATTACTCCTACGAGATCCTCCGCCGTGTTCCAGGCGCGACAGCGGTCATCTTCGACAAGGAAGAGGTCGTGCCCATTACCATGGAGTGCGCCGAGATGGCCGGCGTCGCCGATCGGGTCAGCGCGGTCGCGGGCGACTACTGGGAGGACGATCTTGGCGAGGGCTTCGATCTCGCCATCATCTCGAACATCCTGCACAGCACGGACCCAGGCGGCTGCGTGACGATCCTCAGCAATGCCGCGCAATGCCTCAAGCCCGGCGGCCGCGTGGTCATCCACGAGTTCGTGTTGAGCGCCGATGGCACCCAGCCGGCCTACGCCGCGCTGTTCAGCCTCAACATGCTCACCGCCGGCAATGATGGGCGCAGCTACACCCAACCTGAACTCGAGGAATACCTCGCTCAGGCCGGCTTCTCTGACGTGCGGCACGTCCGCACGACCGGCGACACGAGCATCGTCATCGGCACGAAGTCGTAGCAGACCGTGGTGCAGGCATTCTTGCCTGCAGTCGTCTGTCGTTCGCGTAGTCCCCACAGGGCCCAGCGGGGGCTGACGTTCGAGTGGCGGGAGGCCACGATCGGCGCACCGAGGAAAACGTCTGATACGGAGGCAATTCGTGCGTTCGAGAATCACGCTGTCTATAGCCGCGCTCTGCGCGTGCATCTCCCCGGCTCACGCCGACTGGCCGGACTGGCGCGGCCCGACTGGCGACGGTCGGAGCGATGCGACCGGCTTGCCCCTCACCTGGTCGGATAGTGAGAACATCGTCTGGAAGACCCCCGTTCATGACTTCGGGCACTCAACGCCTGTCGTGTGGGGCGACCAGATCTGGCTGACCACAGCCACCACCGACGGCCGGGCTCTCTACGCCGTCTGCTTCGATTTGGGCACGGGTGCCGTCGTCCACGACGTCGATGTCTTCCAACCGGCCGAGCCCACGAGGAAGCACTCGCTCAATTCCTACGCGACGCCGTCCGCCGTCGTCGAAGAGGGCCGCGTGTACGTCCACTTTGGGACGCTCGGCACGGCCTGCCTCGATTCGGGCGCGGGGGAGGTCCTGTGGCGACGGACCGACCTGAACTGCGATCACATGCAGGGCCCCGTCGCTTCGCCCGTCCTGTTTGAGGATCTGCTCATCGTTCACCTCGAGGGAGTGGACGTTCAGTTCATCACCGCCCTCGACAAGAACACGGGCGACACCGTCTGGCGCGACGACCGACCGCAGGATATCTACGGCGATCTCGAGCCGTATTACTGGCGGAAGGCCTTCCACACGCCGCTGATTGTCGATGTGGACGGCAACCCGCAAATGGTCGGCAACAGCTCGCAGATTGCCACAGGCCACGACCCGCGGACCGGCGAGGAGCTGTGGCGAGTTGTCTACGGCGACGACAGCACTATCTCCCGGATCGTCAGCGGGCACGGGCTTTTCTTCATCAACACCGGCGGGCAGCCCAATGCTGTGCGACTCTGGGCAGTGCGCCAAGGCGGCAGCGGAGACGTGACCGGTTCCCATCTTGCTTGGGAGGTCGGCGAGGATGTGCCGATGGAGTCGTCACCCGTGATTGCTGGTGATCTGCTCTATATGGTCAACGACCATGGCATGCTGACGTGCCTGGAGGCGAAGACGGGCAAGAAGGTATGGTCCGAGCGTCTTGCCGGCAATTACGGAGCTTCACCGCTGCACGCCGAGGGCCGGATCTACCTCTCCAACAAGAAGGGCATGACTACCGTCATAGAGGCCGGTCGGACATTCCGCGAGCTGGCGGTCAACCAGCTCGACGGTGAGTTGTGGGCATCGCCTGCTGTGGCGGGCAAGTCGCTACTGCTCCGCACCAAGACGCACCTGTATCGGGTCCAGAGCCAGTAGTAACCTGCTGGCCCGTCGGTCGTCGCCCTCGCAACGCAGAGCACCAACACTCAAGGATGATGAGAACCATGCAGACAGTCAAAGTCGGTCTTGTTGGCTACGGGATGTTCGGCAGCGACGTGGTGGCAGGCACGCTGTGGGACCTGCAGCGCAACGGCATCTCGCCGTACCTCGACAGAATTGGGCTCGACGACCGCGCGCGCGAGTACGTCGACGTCGAGTTTGACCTGGTGGGTATCGGGACCCGCTCCGAAGCCTCCGCCCAGCGCGGTCTGGCTGACAACGAGCGCGAGACGGGCAAGCGGCCGGGCGCGTACTTTGGCGATACGCCGTGGGACAGCATCATGGCTGACCACCCAGACCTCGACATCCTCGTCGTCGCCACGCCGGACCACCTTCACACCGCGCCCATCATGTCCGCGCTGAGGAACGGCACCCACATCGTCGCCGAGAAGCCGCTCTGCCTCTGCACGAGCGAAGCCGACGAGATCATCGCGCTCGCCGAGAGCAGCAACCTCATCGTCGGCGTTGACATGCACAAGCGCTACGACCCCGATCACAAGAAGATCTTCGGCGAACTCCTCGCTGAGATGGGGCAGCCGATCTATGCTCGCGGCGTCCTCGAGGAGCCGCTTGAGGTCAGCACCGATATCTTCAAGTGGGTCGAAGACAGCGATCCATTCACTTATGTCGGTATCCACTGGGTCGATCTTTTCATGCACTACCTCGATCTCGAACCCCTCGATGCCTATGCGGTGGGGCAGAAGATGCGCTTGCGCAGCGAGTTCGGCAAGGACGCCTTCGACGCCGTGCAAGCCACGATCACCCACAAGTGCGGGCTGACGATCATCTACGAGAACAACTGGCTCACGCCCGCCGATTTCGAGGGCCCGGTCAATCAGGAAAGCCATCTGGTCGGGACGCTCGGCAAGGTCGAGAGCGATTCGCAGTATCGCGGCCTGAGGTACTGGATCGAGACCAAGGGTAGCCGCACGACCAACACCCACTTCTTCCGCCAAGTCGCGCGCCCGGATGGATCGCTGGCCTCGCTCGGCTACGGCAAAGACAGCCTCATCGACTGCATCGAACGCGTGCTGCGGGTCAAGAACGGGACGCCCGCCGTCGATCTCGACGGCACCTATCCCGACGCCAAGAGCCAGCGCGGACCCGTCGCCGTCGTCGATGCCGTCCGCGCCGTCATCGCCCGCAACCAGAGCCACTTCGACGCCGGCCGCGCGCCCGTCGCAACCGCCAGCTTCGGCTCGGACGGCATCTTGCTCCACGACCCTCATGCCCCGCAAGCGGAGAGCGTCTATGCCAGACCCTTGTAAGAGCGGCTTCAGCCGCGATGCCGTTGGTCACTGGAGCGCGGACGCCCTCGTCCGCATCGGCGTTGCCGCCTGTCGTCGCTTCATGGCGCGGGCAATCCTCCCTGCGGTCGTCCTGATCGCACCGACGGCATTCGCGCAGGCGCAGGTCGCTGACCCAATCACCGAAGACACCACCTGGACCGGGCGCGTCCTCGTCGGCGAATCGGTTACCGTCGCTCCCGATGCCACGCTAACCATCGAGCCCGGCACGGTCGTCGAGTTCGCCGAAGACGCCCAACTCCTCGTTGAGGGCGCCCTCGACGCCCGTGGCACCGATGACGAGCCCATCACCTTCGGCCGCGTTCCAGGCGAGCCGGACTGGGATCACCCCGGGCAGTGGGGCGGCGTGGTGGCCGAATCGTCGCGCCAGTTCGCGCTTGTTGGCTGCGTGATTCGCGGCGCGACCAACGGCGTCACGCTCCGCGACGCTTCGGCCGAGCACTCAGTCGTCGATTGCGACATCGCTAGCTGCAGCCTCGCCGGCGTCCGCATCGACGGCGGCTCCAAAGCGCGAATCACCGACAACCGCATTCACGACTGCGGCACGCTCTGGTCCGAAGACAGCGGCGACGAACCCACCGAGTCCGGCGGCATCTGGCTACAAGACGCCTCCGAGTGCCAGCTCCGGGACAACCGCATCGAAGCTTGCAGCGAGTTCGGAGTCTCGCTGAACGGCGCCGACTACAACGCCATTGGCGGCAACACCATCCGTGGCATCGCCGGCGACCACATGAAGCTCCATGGTTTCGGGATACGCGGCGCCTACTCCAGCCGCAACATCATCTCCGCGAATCGCATTGAGGGCTGCGCCTATCTCCTGATCTCCATGGGCGGCGGGTGCCAGGAGAACCTCATCGCCGACAACACGCTCCGCAACGCCTGCGACGCGATCAACTTTACCGGATACGAGAACGAGCGCAACATCTGTCGCAACAACCGCATCTCCGGTGCCGGCTGGTCTCAGCTCTACATCACCGTCGGCACGCGCGGCAACCGCTACGAGAATTGCGACATCACCGACGGAACGGGCTACGCGCTCACCCACAGCAGTTCTGTTGAGACCGTCTACGAGGACTGCGAGTTCACCGGCACGGGCCCGCTTAACGTCTGGCACTGGGGCAACTGCACGCTCAGGCGCTGCAAGCTGATCGATCCAGTCCGGCAATACGGCGAGTACGATCTGAAGATGACGCACAACGCCCAGTGCACGCTGGTCGATTGCGAGGGCATCCGCCGCGATGAGGTCCTCTTCGAAGACGCCAACGACGAGCACTGCCGCGTGGTCTACAAGCGCGCCGCTGTCGTCACGGTCGTCAACGACGAGACCGGCGAACCCATCCACCGAGCGGTCGTGAAGGCCGTCTCAGGAGCTGATGAGGTCACCGACGCTACGGGCTCGGACGGCAAGGTCCATCTCGAACTCACCGAGGGCGTCCTCCGCTCCAGTGGGTGGGAAGAACTGGGTGCCTACACTCTCACCGCCCAGGCTCAGGGCTTCCACGCGCAGACGGTCGAGAACGTGACGGTCGTCGAGGGCTTGGCGACCGAAATCAGACTCAAGGCGGTGGCGGATGAATAGACGCCCTTGGTCAGTCGCCCTCCTGTTGTTGACTGTCTCCGCGGCTCACGCGGACGCGCCAAACCTGGCCCTCAACGCCTCCGTCACCGGCGTCACCAACGCCTCCGGCAGTCGCGGGAAGCCGCTCGCGGCGACCGATGGCGATGTCGCCGACTACGGGCAGAGCCACGGCTACGCGTGGGGCTGGCTGAAGGACCCTCTCGTCTTGACCCTCGCCGAGTCAGCCGGGATCAACAAGGTCGACGTGCTCCTCCTCGATGTCGATCCGCGCAGCTACGACTTCCGTCTCGAGGGCCTCGCGCCGGATGGCTGGACCCGCCTGGCCGAGAGCGAGACTGCCTCCGGATGGGTCACGCTAACCTTCGATCCCGTTGAGTGTTCCGCGATTCGCCTCGTCTTCACCCGCACAAGCCTCTCTGCTGGCAGCTACCATGTCGTCGAGGTCGCCGCCTACGATGCACCCGAGCCCGACGCCGACTCCCCGCTCAAGAAGGCCTGGCTCGCGACCCGCGAGGAGCGCAAGGTCGGCGACCTCCATTTGCTGGGCATCGATGAAGCCCTCGAGCACGTCTTCCTCGACGAGGACATGCTCGCTCGCGCGAAGGCGTTGGAGGAAGGCGATCGCCGTTGGCTCGACACCGACGGCGATGGCGACGCTGATCTCATTGTCCTCAATGACGCGGGCGTCTTGGTTTGCGTGATAGATGACGACGACGACGCCGGCGCCGCGCCCGATGCCGACGAGGACAGCGACTGCTGGGTCGCGGATGTCGACCGCGACGGCAGCCCCGATCGCGTCATCGACTACTGGGACGACGATGGCGACGGTGATGTCGACCGCGCGCACCACTACTACGTCCACCACGGTTGGTTCGGCTCGACCCCGGGGCTCGTCGTCATCTGGGACTACAACGACAACAACCAGACTTGGGTGCTCGATCGCTACAGTTACCACCAGGGCAAGTGCCAGTGGAAGTGCGACTTCGGCGGCGACGAAGGGTTTAGCATCTTCCGCCACGACAAGCGCTCCGACGAGTGGGTCGCGGACTGGGAATGCCCGTTCTATTTCTACGATCCCGATGACGATGGCCTCGCTGAGGTCGCCGTCCGTCTCGAGGGACACGGCCGCCGCATGAGAGCCCTCCGCTACAGCCTCAACGCCGACAACGATGTTGCCGAGGGGCAGCCCTACGACTACGATATGGGGATCACCGCCCTCGGTCCCATCGAATTCGCGGAGGCGGATCTCGTCACATCGGCGCTTAGAGTAGGGGAGACGGGTCCTTACTTGCCCTGGGACACCGCCCGAGACGTCGTGCGCGACCTTCCTTGGACTCAGAGCTGCCTCGTCTGGGATGAGAACGACCTCAACATCGACCCCAATGACCGCACCAGGCACGAGCGCTGGGAGGGCATCCTCAACGCCCGCTACGGGGCGTTCCCTCAGGTCGGCGGCCCGCACTGCGGCACGCTGAACAAACGCTACGAGCACGATGCTGACAACAGCGGCAAGATGATGCTCTACGCATCGCCCGTCGACGGGCGCCTGCACCTGTTCGGAGCCGAGAGCGGGACGCTTTGGGCCGATGACGACGCTGATGGCAGGCCCGATCGCATCGTCCAGCACTCCGATACGGACGGTGATGGCTACTTTGACACCTGGCAGTTCGACGATGGCGCCGATGGCAGCTTCGAGCGCACCTACAAGCCCGACGACGCGTATAGCCCAGTGGATGCGCTGATCCCGTTGGACTGGGGGAGCGTGACGCAGGCATATGTTCCGCTTCTTGAGGCGACGGTTCAGGGGCACGAGCAGGTCGCCCGCGCCCTCGGTGGGATCTTGACTGAAATGCCGATTTCGAGTAGTCTGGAGGGCCGCAGATGGGCGCTTGAGCGGCGGATCCACCTAGCATTCAGCCACAACATTTCCGCCGAAACCGACGCGGGCGATGAGGCCCGTGCCGAGAAGCTTGCAGACGCGAGAGCGTTCTGGGAGCGAGGCCAGTACGACGCGGCCACGCGCCACATGCGCGCGAGTGCCGACTGACGTAGGACAGGCGTCTCGCCTGTCGCCCGCGCGCTAGCCAGCCGCTCCTTAACCTAGTGGAGGCAATTGCACACATGCCGAACCCGACGGAGACCGGAACACCAACGATCTACTTGCTTGATGTCACGAACCGCGACGCAGTCCAGACGTCGCGCATCAGCCTGTCCAAATTCCAGAAGACCATGGTCAACTGGTACCTCAGCGGGATGGGGATCCACCAATCCGAGGCGGGCTTCCCCACCTACAAGCACGAGATCAACTACCTCGACGCCAACGTCGCCCTCGCCGAGCGAGGCGTTTTCGGCGACATGATCATTGCCGGCTGGGCCCCGGCCAAGGCCGACCTCGTCGAAAGAGCCATCGCCCAGACGAACATCAAACACCTCAACATTTCGGTCTCGACCTCCAGGATCATGACCGAGGGCAAGTTCCAGGGCCGCATGGACCGCCAGGACATCATCCACATGATGACCGACGCGGTGGACGCGGCAAAGGCCGGCGGCATTGAGACCATCGGCGTCAACGCCGAGGACGCCTCGCGCACCGACATGAAGCCGGACGAAGACTACCTCATCCGCTTTGCCCAAGCCGCCAAAGAGCATGGCGCGGATCGCATCCGTTACTGCGATACCCTCGGCTACGACCGCGTGCATACCATCTACGACAGCGCCAAGCACATGGCCGAGGCCGTCCAGCTCCCCATCGAGCTGCACTGTCACAACGATCTCGGCCACGCCGTCGCCAACTCCGTCGAAGGCGCTCTCGGAGCGCTCGACGCTGGCGTTGACGCCTACATCAACGTCACCGTCAACGGGATGGGCGAGCGGGCCGGCAACGCCGACCTCGTCACCACCATGCTCGCGCTGACCAAGTCCCGCGGCTTGCGCGATCACGTCCACATGGACCCGGCCCTCGACCTCACCCACGCCTGGAAGATCTGCAACTACGTCGCCGATGTCTTCGGCGTGCCGATCCCCATCAACCAGGTCGGCGTCGGCGCCAACGCCTTCGCTCACGAATCCGGCATCCACGCCGACGGCGTGCTGAAAGACCGCCACAACTACGAGCTGTATTCCCCAGAGGAACTCGGCCGAGGCGAGGATGAGGACCACGAGGTCATCCCCACCGCCCGCGTCATCACCACCGGCGAGTACGGCGGGCGCGCCGGGATGAACCACGTCTGCGAGATGCATGGCATCACGCATGACATCGACGACCAGGACATGCTCGAGCTGATCATGGCCGTCAACGGGCACAACCAGTTGCCGCTCACTCCCGATGAGATGCGGTTCATCGCCGAGCATCCAGAGGAAACCCGGCAGATCGTATCATTACCCACCGCCTGAGCAGACTACGCCCACGCAGCGACGGGCTTGAGGCCCGTCGAACACGGATGATGGAGTGATGCAAAGTGGCAACCGAAGCAGCTCTCAACAAGATCGAGACCACAGACGTCGAGCCGGTCAAGAAGGCAGCACTCGCCTACTCAGGGGGGCTGGACTCAGCCCTCTGCGTCGAGTTGCTCCGCCGGAAGTACGGAACAAACGACATCGTCGCGATCACCGTCGATGTCGGGCAGGGGCAGGATGAGATCGACGAGGGCAACGAGAAGGCCAAGGCTCTCGGCATCGAGCCGATCCACGTAGATGCCCGGGCCGAGTTCACCGAGCAGTGGATGGCCAAGGCGATTCATGCCAACTCCGACTACCTCGGTTACCCCGTCTCCACGTCGATGACGCGCCAGCTCATCGCCAAGAAGGTCGCGGAGATCGCTGCCGAGCACGGCTGCGACGCGCTGGTCGAGGGCTCGACGGGCAAGGGCAACGATCAGTACCGCATGCACAATGTCTTCACGCTCTTCGCGCCGGGCGTTCGCGTGCTGGTGCCGGTGCGTGATTTCGACCTCTCCCGTAGCGAAGAGGAAGAGATCTGCAAGGCCTGGGGCGTCCCTGTCAACGAGGCGATCCGCGGCGGAGATGATAAGACGATGTGGTGCCGGTCAATCGCCAGTGGCGCCATCGGCCTCGACATGGAAGTCCCCGACCACGTCTGGATGTGGTACAAGTCCGGCGACAACGCCGCGACCGAGGCCTCCAACATCACGCTGACCTTCGAGGCCGGCCTCCCCACCGCGATCAACGGCGAGGCGCTGCCGTTATCCGAGCTGATCCCAACGCTCAACGTCCTCGGCGGCAAGCACGAGATCGGCCGCATCGACATGATCGAAGATGGGATCATGAACCTCAAGTCTCGCGAGATCTACGAGGCGCCCGCGGCTGCGATCGTTCTGAAGGCCCACAAGGACCTCGAGCAACTCACGCTCACCAAAGACGTTGTCCTGTTCAAGAAGATGGTCGAGCAGCGTTGGGCGCAGATGGTCTACCACGGCGAGTGGTTCCACCCGCTCCGCAGCGCGCTTGATGCCTTCGTGGCTGACACGCAAGGGTCGGTCAACGGCACGGTCGGGTTGAGGCTCGACCGAGGCCAGATCACGGTCACTAGCCGCGATTCGGATTGGGCGCTCTTCCACCCAATGCGAAACATCGATTCCGGCTACCACTTCGACCAACGCAAGTGCGCCGACGCCGCCGAGGTCCGCGGCCTCGTGTTCGAGGTCCTCGCCTGGCGCGACCAGAACCTGGCCGAGTAAGCCGCGCCGCGAGCGCAACATAGCATTTCAGGTGGGCATGGGCGACTCCGCTCATGCCCACCGTCGTTTCTGCCGTCCCGTGTCTGCGGCTCTCCCGAGCCGCTCCGCTGTCGTCAGTAGTTCCTCATCCCCGCGCCGCCTCTCAACCGGCCTTCTTCCTGGCCACCCGCGCAGCGATCATCAGCGCCACCAGGCAGGGAATCCACAGCCACAACGAGGCGTAGGCGATAGCAACCGCGCCGTCGGCAACCCACCTCGGCGCGCCATGCCACGCGAAACGCCCGTGGTTGCTGAATATCACGGGCACCACCACAACCAAGACGGTCATCACGCCCAGAAGCGCCCCTAGCCACCTGCATGCGGCTCGGGCGCGCGCGTGCCGAGGCTTCTTGGGTATTGGTTCTTCGGCCATCGGACTTGGCGGCAACCTCACCGTCTTCATCTCACCCCACCTTCTGGCAGCCACCCCTGCCAAGAGGGACTTCAGTCCCGACGCCGTTCCTCCCTGCTGCGGCCCACGTAATGGTGCCACGGGCTGCCAGCCCGTGGAAGAACCACCTCGCGCCTCTGGTGTTAGTATTGCCGACCGCCACCACTTTCCATTTCTACGAGGCCTTGCATGTACTGCTGCTCCCGCCGTCGGTTCATCCGCACTGCCGTCGCCGCCACCGGGGCGCTCTACGCGCTGCCGGAGACGTTCGCCCAAGGCGCCCCCGAGACAAGCCGCGTCGTCATCGCGAAGAACCCCGCTGTCACCGATGGCGGCGATGTGGTCGAGTCGACCCTCGCGGAGATGGTCGACGCCGCCGTGGTGGCTCTCACCGGTGAGGCCGATGCGGCCAAGGCGTGGTCTGGCCTGTTCTCCTCCGACGAGGTGATCGGGCTGAAGCCAAATGGTCTTGGCGGGCCGATGCTGTCGACGCACCAGGCGTTGATCCACATCTGCGTTGAGCGGCTGACTTCTGTTGGGCTGAAGGCGGAGAACTTGGTTATCTGGGATCAGGACGCGTCGAAGCTGATCGCCTGTGGACTCGATCCGGGAACGACGTGGGGCGTGCCGTGCGTGCCGATGGATTCAGACCTTGATGGTCCTACCGAGAGTGGCTCGTTCTCCGGCCGGATCACGTCCATCGTCACGAAGAAGATCGACGGCTACATCAACCTGCCGATTATCAAGGACCACAACCTCGCCGGCGTGACCGGCGCGCTAAAAGCGCACTACGGATCGATCGACAACCCCGGCGAGCACCACGCGGATGGCTGCGATCCGTACATCGCCGACCTCTACAGCGTCCCCGCGATCAAGGACAAGAGCCGTCTTATTCTCACTGACGGTACGCGCGCAACGTGCGAGGGCGGCCCGGTCTACAACCCAATGGGCGCGTGGAACGCGAACCTCATCATCGCCGCGACTGACCCCGTGGCCAACGATGCTCAGATTCATCGCATCGTGAACGAGCGTCGCGAGGAGGTCGGCCTGCCGCCACTTGAGATGGCCGGCCGCGAGCCGAAACACATCGCCACCGCCGCCGCAAGGGGCCTTGGCAACAACGATCCATCCAGGATCGAGGTCGAGGAACTCGCCCTCGGCTAGAGCTTCTGCTCGGCCCATCGTTGCAGCGCCACCGCGACCACGCCGCATACTCCGAAGATGACCGCGAACGTGATGAACAAGGGCCGCGCGCTGCCCGCCCCAAGCTGCAGCGCGTAGCCCGCCAGTGCCCCGATGACAAAGCCGGCGTCGCGCGTTGTGAAGATCGCGCCGTAGACCAGCGGGCGTCTCTCCCTGTCCGCCGAATTGCCCACGATCGCTGACGCGACCACCGGGACGGCTGCCCCCAGCAACCCAAACGCCACCGCCGCGAGCGCCATCGTCGTCCTGCTCGGCCAGGTGACGCACGCGACCAGGCTTAGGGTGGTGGACAGGAACGCGCCGGCAAGCACGGCCGACCCGCCAACCCGATCGCTGAGCGCGCCGCTGGCCAGACTCCACACCAGTCGCGCCGCAGGATACCAGTGCGCGACGATCCAAACAGAATCCGCGCCATACTCCTCGCTGACCAGGATGCCGAACACCCCTATCATCAGGCCGAATGTCAACCCCGATGCCAGTTGGAGGAAGGCCGAGATGAGCGCCTTCGCTTTGGTTATGACCTCCACAAGCGCGCGGAGCGTCGGTGGGTCCGGCGTGACGTGACCTAGGCGTGGCGTGGTGAGCATGACGATGTTGCCGATGAGCGTGACCGTGGCCGCGACGGCGTAGAGCACCCAAGACAGCTCATCCGGCAGCATGGCGTGTAGCTTCCCAAGCACGATGACGCCCAGCCAGAATCCCAGGTGGGTCACCGAGAGGACCGCGCCGATCTTGGTCCCATAGGTCCGCCGCCCGGCGTCGGTGGCGGCAAGGGTCATTAGCGTGTTGCCGGCCCAGAAAGCGGCGCCGCCCCAACCCCATACGAATGCCGCGATGAGCGCCAGCGCGTAACTCGGCCAGACGAACAGCAGGCCGATCACGACGCAGAAGAGCGTGTACATCAGCGAGCCCACGATGGCTTGTTTACGGTCGGACCAGCCGCGAAGCAACCACACGTTTGCGATGCGGAAGATCATCATGGAGAAGTAGACGCCTGCAGGAATCGTCACCGGTGCGAATGCGCCCCAGCCGGCGAGGTCCTCGAGGTAAGCCCTCAGGTACTGCTGCTGCGCGCCCGCGCCGAAGAAAAGGAAGAAGTTGGCGGCGGCGAGCGTGAGTATGACGCGGCGAGCGATACGGCGGTCGTCGGCAACATCAACGGCTTCGGACATGTTATTCTCCTAGCAAGACAGGCGTATGTTCGTTGCTCGCGCCGGAATACCTGAAGAGGGCGCGACAGCAAGCCGGTGGAAGGTGCATGCGGACGGCGGAAGGAGTTGAGACAATGCTCGGCATCGGGTTCTTCAAAGGTCAGCCGACAGAACACGTCATCAAGTACGTGGCGGGTAGACCGGTCAAGGTGGGGCCTGGGCTGGCGTTCTACTACTGGAAGCACAAGACGCAGATCGTCGCCGTGCCGACGGCGACGGCGGACGCGAACTTCGTGTTTAACGAGGTCGCGGGGGACTTCCAGGACGTAACGCTTCAAGGCCAGTTCACCTACCGCATCACCGACCCAGACCGGGCGGCCGAACTCCTGAACTTCACGATCGATCCACGCACTCGTGCGTACGTCGCCGACAGCGTCGAGCGCGTGCTGCAGCGAATTGCCAACGTGATCCAGACACAGATGCGCGAAGAATTGCGCGACTTGGCCTTGGAGGACGCGCTGAAGCAATCTCAGGCGATCGCGACGCGCGTGTGTGCTGAGATTACGGAGGCGAACAAGCTCGATTCGCTCGGAGCGGAACTACTCGGGGTCCACGTTCTGTCGGCCAAGCCTACGCCTGAAGTGGCGACGGCGCTTGAGACCGAGTACCGGGAATCGCTGCTGCAGAAGGCCGACGAGGCGACGTACGCCCGGCGCGCGGATGCGGTGGAGATGGAGCGGAAGATCAAGGAGAACGAGCTGAACACGGAGATCGCGCTCGAGGAGCAGCGAGAGCGGCTGATCGACCTGAAAGGCGAGAACATCCAGCGCGAGGCCGACTTCAGGGGCCGGGCGGTGGAGCGCGAAGCCCAGTCGCGGGCGAAGTCCATCGAGTTGGAAGCCGCCGCTCGCGCCGAGGCGATGAAGCTCGAGACTGAGGTGTCCGCCGGCGTGGATGCGAGCAAGATCCTGGCCCTCGCTTTGCGTGAGTTGAGTTCGAGCGCCGACAAGCTGCTTGCCGTGATCCGGCCGCGCAGCGATGCAGACTTCGAGTAGAGCGGATGGCTGACATCGACAAGATCGTTGTCATCACCCAGCGCACCATGCTCGACGAGCTTGTCGAGCGGTTCAACACGCGTGACCAAGCGCGGTTCTACATCGAACACATGGGCGAATCGTTCGACGAGTATCAGGCCGCCCATGACACGTACCAAGGGTCGCGGGAACAACTCGGGCGCTCGCTGCCAAAGGGCGTCAGAAGTCACTTCATCGACCGCAAGTACCTCCCCAACTTCCTGTTTGGCGAGCGCGATCTGGTGGTGACGCTGGGGCGCGATGGGCTTGTCGTAAACACGGCGAAGTACCTCAGCTCGCAACCCTTGCTTGCAGTCAATCCCGACGTGAGACGGATCGATGGCGTGCTCGTGCCGTTCTCAGTCGGTCGGGCCCGCGAAGCACTGCGCGCAACCGTCGACGGCGATTACTCGGTCAGCGAGGTGTCGATGGCCAAGGCCGAGCTGAACGATGGCCAGACGCTGCACGCAGTCAACGACCTCTTTATCGGTCAGCGAACGCACGCGTCGGCGAGGTACCGGCTGGCGTTGGGGAGGCAGGCGGAGAATCAGTCATCCAGCGGGATCATCGTCTCGACCGGCGCGGGATCGACGGGGTGGTTGCGGAGCATCATGGCCGGCGCGGCGGGCGTGGCCGGCACGGTCGTCGGCGACGATTCCGTGGACGTCGTGCGCGAGAGCTACAAGTTCGCGTGGGACGCGGACCATCTCTTGTACAACGTCCGCGAGCCGTTCGTGAGCAACGTCTCGTCGGCCGAGCTGGTGTGCGGCCAGATCCACGCGGGGCAGGCGCTGGAGATCACCTCGCACATGCCGCAAAGCGGCGTCATCTTCAGCGATGGGGTCGAGGCGGATTACCTCGAGTTCAACAGTGGCGCGGTCGCCAAAGTCGGGCTGGCGGAGCGGAAGGTGAGGCTCGTGGTGCCGGGGTGACGCGATGGGGCCCGGTGGCTGGTAGGTCTGTGGCCTGTCCATCTGTATCCGAACTGCCGAGACAGGCGTTGACCGTCGCGCTGGGGTTGGGCCGGGACTCGGATGTTACGGTCGCGGCATCGAGGCGAGGCCCTAGAGAATCGTCACCGCCTTCGCGCTACCTCACTCCTCGGCGAGCCGGTCGATGCACTCCTGCCGGCGCTCAGGATACCAGACGGGGTCCTTCGGGCGGCTCCAGTGGCGCTCGAACTGAAAGACGTCATCGGGTAGGGATTCGGGGTAGTTGACGACGGTGGTCTCGGTCCACTGCCATGAGTCGCCGTCTCTCATGTACTTCCGCACCTCGATGACGCGCTCCCGCGCGTCGCTGAACGTCGTAACCGTCTTGATCGGCCATGGCCGGCCGAGCGGGGCCGGATGCCCACTGTGCATCTCAGCCGCCGATGGCTCATCGGCAACGTAGCTGACCTCGATGACCTCGTCGCCCTCGGACTGCCGCCGGACCAACTCGACTTCGTCGCAGTGCAGGCCTTCAAAGGTCGTCACCCCGCGTGCAGCAAGGCGGATGAACGGGAACAGCTTAAACGGGACGGATCGCATTCCCTCGCTCTCATGGTCGGCGGTCCACGACCCATCCTGCGTGCTCACAGTCACCAGTTTGCCGAGGGAGTATTCCTGGCGCGCGCCCAGCGTGCCGTGCGACCAGATCTCGGTCACATCGACACGCCCGAACTCGTACGGCTCGCCCTCCCTGACCGGCCGCCGCGCGGTGATCGTGTGATTCGGCAATTCGTCGGCGGCACGGTGCGCCGCTTGCCGCGGGACTGAGCGGAGATCGGTCACCTTCACGCCCGGCGGAGGGCGGAATAGCAGCATCGCGTCCGGCACATCGACGTTGTAGTCGTAGTCCATGCGGTACGTAGGCTTGGGATCGGGCTCGTCGCCGGCCTCTATGCGGAGGATCAGTTTCGACTTCGGATCGACCCACCAACGGGACCACTGACGACCGAAACTGTCACGCGAGATCTCAACATAGTCTACAGCGCGCCCATGGAGATCCGCCTTCCCCTCGGTAACGTGTCGTTTAGGCTGTCTCGGATCGGGCGACAGGTAGAGGGTGGACAGCACCCTCCCCATGAACGAATCGCCGTATGTGTCCGAGCCGGTCTCGATGGCGGCCGCGGCTTGCGTCTTGTTGTATCGTACGGTGGCATCCGGCTCGCGCAGGACCACCCAGGTGGGTGTCTCGCGCCGGAGCCCCCTGCCTGAGGCGAACCACGTCTCGAGAGGCTCTTCGCGCTCCCGGAGCCCGTCCCCCTCAGCCCAGTACGCTACAGTGTGGATGCCCTTGCCGTGCGCCGTCTCGACCTCGTCCATGGCATCCAGCACACCGGCCAGCGCGCTCACGCTCTCCCGCTCAGGAGTGAGGAAGACGAGCGCTACCCCAAGGCACAGCACGATCAGCACTCCTGCGCGGAGCAGGTGCGCGGGGCGCAAACGCCGAGTGTGCGTGAGCTGCGTCTGCATCCCTGCTGAGACGCGTTGCCACGCCGCCGAGGTCAGTTCGGGCGCGCCATCGAGCAGGAGCGCGCCAGGCACTGACGCCAGACGCTCGTACTGGGTTCGGCACGCCTCGCACACCGCGAGGTGCGCGGTCAGCCCGTCGCGAGCGCCGGCGGTTTCGCGGGCATCGAGTACCTTGTGCATGTGCCGCACGGCCTCGCGGCACACCATTCCCCGTGGACCGTTGCTCATGTCCCGCACCCGCCTTCCGTGGACGCCACGTCGTCGGCGATCCCAGCCAATCTGATCGCGAGCGCCACCCTTGCTCGATGAAGGTGACGCTTGACCGTGCCGGGCCTGCACCCCATGAGGCTCGCCACCTCACGGATGTCGTGGCCCTCAATCTCGAAGAGGACTGCCGCCGCCCGTTGCCGACGCGGCAAGGCCGCGATGGCCGCGCGCACCTGTGCACGCAGCTCGCGGCGACGGGCGGTCTCGGATGGATTGCCAGGCCTCACCGACTCCCGCGAGAGCGTCTCCGCCGCCTGGTGGGCTGCGGACCGGCGCTCCCGCCGCTTCCGGTGTGCCAGGCACGCGTTGACGGCAATCTTCATGAGCCAAGGGCCAAACTCGCGCCCGTCCCCGAAGCTACCGACGTACGAGTACGCGCGCACGAGAGCATCCTGGAGGAGGTCCTCCGCATCTTCGCGGTCACCCGTGAAGCGCCAGGCCAGTCGCCAGATGCGATGCCGGTGAGGTTCAGCGAGGGATGTGAAGGCCGAGTGATCGCCGTTGCGGGCCTGGGCGACGAGCGTCGCCTGTGTGGAGCAGCTCTGGTCGGCCAGTTGGGAGTCCCCCTCGCCCAGGTTGTGGCGCGCCTTCACCAATACAGTATCCCAATTGCGCCCGATTGGTTGACACGATTCCGCGAGGGGAGGCTGGCGGGCTGGAGCGTGGTGGCTAGTCGAAGGCGAGGCCGTAGACGATTCGCGGCGCGCCGTCGAGCACCAGCGCTACCTCGCCACCCGCGGGAGTCACGACGGTCTCGCGACCGATGCAGTCGATGACGCGGACGGGGCCCTCCGCTGGGATGTTGATGGTCGTCTTCGTGGGCCACGGGTCGATCCATGGCTCAAGTTCGGCGTACCCCTCCTTCTTCCCGTTGAGGATGTACCCGTCGGCGCGACTCCAGAGAATGGCCACCTGGCCGTCAGGCCGATCGAAGAGAAGACCCTTCGCGTCCGGTGCGGGGAGATCGAGCCATCGGGCGAATTCCGCCTGGTCCAGGGCTTCGGCAACCGTGCAATACGCGAGGAGACTCGCCTTCAGGCTGCCGTCGCGGTGGAGGAGTCCGTAGTGGTATTCAGGATCCGTCTCGCTCACGCCGCCGACATCGTACCAGGTGGAGTTGTGGAGCTGGTACCAGTGGACGCCGCGGATGCCCTCGGCGACCGCGAGCGCCATGGTCAGAACCACGTTTTCAGCCGCGTGTCGGTACGTATCATGCCACCATGAGTTTGGGAACGTCGGCGCGTAGGCCTCGGTGAGCCAGATCGGCTTCTCGCCGAGTTCGGCGACGGTCTGCTTCGCCTCGCGGACGGTACCCAGGAACTGCCAGTATTCGTCAGGCGCCTCGACCCGCGTGCAGTCGGGCGTGTAGTTGCCGCGGCCGGGATGGATGGCGACGGCGTCGATCGCGTCCCACCCGCCCAGTTCCTTCACCCGTCGCAGCCACGTCGGGTCAGACCCCGAGAGCCCGAGACTCATGATTATGACGGAGGAGTTCGTCTCGCGGCGGAGCCTGTCGAGCGGAAGTAGCCAGCCCTGGACGTACCTCTCGGCGAGGACCGCGTTGCCGAGACCACCTGCCATGTTCCACTCGTTGAAAAGTTCGAGATAGGGGTTCTTTCGCGCGTCGCAGGCCTCAAGCACTTCGCGGAGATGGGCCTCGCGCCCGGGCGGATCGTCAGCGAGGAAGTCCGTCTCCGCGCCCGCGTGCCAGGCCGCCTGGGCCCCGAACAGTGCGGCCCGTTCCGGTTCCCCGCTTCGAACCCAGCGGACGCCCATGCGACCAAGCAGCGCGTTTACGTCGTCGGCCGAGGGCACGTCGAAGAAGGCAGCGATGCCGAAGGGGCTTTCAGCCCCGATTGGAATTCGTGGGGAGGCAAGCGACCGAGCGTCGTGCGGACGAACTCCTCGTGATCGCCTGAACGCAGACTGACCTCCACATACAGGATGCCACGGTTCGCCGCGGGGAACTGCAGAACCGCCTGCCGGCGCTCGCCCGGATCCAGGAACAGCTCATCGGTGCCTTCGTCCACGACGGCGCCGTCGAAGTCCCTCGCCCAGCACTGTCGCTCCACGCGCCGGGGTCGGTCCGAGACGTTGGTCGCCTCGACGAGCAGCCAGAGCGGCTTGTCGTCCGATGCCCACAGGTGGAAGGGTTGGTCGGACCACACATCCAGCGCCACCGGTCGGCTGTTGAGCCGTGCAGCAATCTCGCTTGGGCGGGCGGCGAGGTCGGCGGGTGCGAGGACGAGTTCGGCCTCGAATTGGCCGGTCGCCACGCGCTCTGGCGGGCAGTGGCGCGCCCAATCCCCCGCCCAGTCGGCGACGCCGTCGGTCGACAGGAATACGGATGCATCGGGGTAGTCGGTCCGGTAGAGAGATCCATCCGGCACTTCGAAGGGCACGCCGCCTCCGGCGTGTCGCGTCCATCGGCCCATCTTGTGCGTCTGTTCCGGGCCGGCATCTGGGCCGAAGCTGCGCGCCAACATCCCTCCCCGCACGTTCAGGTCATCGGGAGCGCTGATTAGAAAACGGACGATGACTCGGTCCGCGAGGGGCTCGAACACCGAGCGGATGGCCACTCGACCTGTGGGATTGTCAGCGACGTCGTACACCACGCCCAAGGCCCGTTGCCCGCTCGCGAGGGTCACCTCACGGCAGGTGCCGCCGGATGTTCTCGGCGGCGCCCACTCCACGCGGTAACCGTTGATCGAGATCAGCATCCGCCCATCCGGCGCGCGTAGCTCAACCGCACCGGAGTCGAGGCCGACGAGGGTGTAGGCGTCGGTGCGGATCTCGATGGGTTGGGCGGCGGCCATGCCAGTCAGAATGGCCGCACCAGCGAGGCACGTGCTGAGAGACAGGCAGCGAGGCTGGCGCATGGTTTAGGGGCTCCGATGGCGGGCGGCTTCATGAGCGCGGATGCCCATGCCTGCGGGCTGGCTACGCAATCCCCCAGGACCTGAGGTTGTCTATGCTGGTCCGCGCGCTCTCAAGCGAGGGGCCGGCGCACGTGTCCTGCTCGACGATGTACCACTCGACGCCCGCGTCACCCGAGGCCGCGAAGATGGCCTGGAAATCGAGGATCCCGTTGCCGACCTCGGTAAAGGTGGGCTCGGCGTCGGCGGTCATGTCCTTGAGGTGGACCAGCGGCACGCGGCCCGCGAAGGCCGTCACAGTGGCCGCCGGATCCTCGCCACCGTGCTGGACCCAATAGCAGTCCAATTCCGCCTTGACCAGATCGGAATCGACCGCGCCGTAGAAGATGTCGAAGCCCGAGACGCCATCGAACTTCTCATACTCGAAGCTGTGGTTGTGGTAGCAGAGCTGCAGCCCGGCGGCCTTGACCTTGGCTCCGACTTCGCTGAGCGCGCCCGCGACCTTGCGCCAGCCGTCGGCGTCGGCCCGGCGGTCATCGGGCATATACGGACAGACGATCCACGGATTGCCGAGGGTGATGTTGTCCTCGATGACCGACTCCAGGTTGTCCTCGAGCTGATCGATGCCGACGTGACTGCCGGCAAGCGCGAGCCCGAGGTCGCCGAGGAAGACCTTCAGGTCGGCGGGCGACATGCCGCCCGTATTGCCAGCCATCTCAACGCCTGCATAGCCCATCTCGGCGACCTGCTTGCCGGTGCCCACGAAATCCTTCTCCGTCATGTCACGAACGGTGTAGAGCTGAAGCGCGACTGGGATCTTTGACATGTTGGACTATCCTCTCTTCAATTGCTCGCTAGAGCCTTGGCCGGTTGGGAAGCCCGGCCTACGAGCGGCTTAGGCTTTCTTCATGATCATCTTCGAGTGATCGTAGACCATGCGGCAGTTCTCTCGGTAGGCCATGTTGGCCAGGATGCACGCGACGGAGTGCCCATAGCCCGCGTCGATGTGCGAGCGGGGCGTTTCGCGGCTGCGCAGACACTGCATCCAGTCCTGCATGGTGTCGACGCTCTCGGGCGATTCCCACTTGACGCCGCCGTCGGATTTCTTGGTCAGGACCTTCGATTTATCCACCTTGAAGGCAGTGTTGGGATTGCCGGGATCAACGGCAGTGATCGTGCCGCCCCCGCCGTCGCCATAGGCGACGCCGCCGCCCAGATCCATCGTGCCATTCGTGCCATAGAGCGTGGTCCCGCGGCCGTTCATGCCGTTGCCGAGGCGCATGTGGTAGGTGATCATGCACCCGTTCGGGTATTCAAGCAGGCACTGGCACGTGTCCGGATTGGTGCGGCCGTCCTGCCACGCGTAGACGCCACCCCACGAGACGGCGGAGCTTGGGATGTCATCGAGCGCCCAGTTGACGAGGTCGATCTTGTGGCTCATCCACTGGCAGAAACACCCGGATGAGTACGGCCAGAAGAGCCGGAACTCGCGGTACTTGCGCGCGTCGAAGGGCTCGAAGGGCCGATAGGCGAGGAACTCCTTCCAGATGGTGTCTTGCTCCGTGAGCGAGTTCTCCGATCCGCCAATCCGCCAGCGTTGCTGGAAGAGGGGCTCGTAGATTTCGCCATAGGTGATCTTGCCCATGGCGCCGGACTTGATGAAGTCCTGAGCGCCCTGGTACTTGCCATCGCCCCGGCGCTGCGTGCCCATCGCGACGACGCGGTCGCTGCTAGTCACGGCCTCCCAGCAGAGCTTGAGCTGGCGGAAGTCGTTGCTGAGCGGCTTCTCGACATAGACATCCTTGCCGGCCTCGACCGCAATGCGGCAGTGATAGGCATGGGCGAAGTCGGGCGTGGCGATGATGAGCGCGTCGATGGAATCGTCGGCGCAGATCTCGGCGAGCGTGCGGTACTGCTTGGGATCTTTGCCGGACCACTCCTTGACGGTTGCGGCGGCCTGGTCGCGACGCTGATTCCAGATATCGCAGACGGCCGTGAACTCGGCGTTCTCGCTATCGAAGAACTTCCTGGCCCAGCCCATCAGGCTGCGGCCGCGGCTGCCCGGGCCAACCATGCCGAGAGAGATGCGCTCGTTGGCGCCGATCGCACGACTCGGCAGGATGAGGGGCGTGGCGGCGACGCCGGCGGACGCGGCGGCTGAGGTGGCGATGAAGCTGCGGCGGCTCATGCCGGGGGACTCGGGCATCGTGAGGGCCTCCTGCTGCGGGAAATGCACGCGCTCGCGAGGGTTCGCGCGGGGAGCGGGGGAGACCTTTGCTCGGAGGGCAGAACGAAGCCAGGCTCCGCCCACGGCGGAGCCTGGCGGTGTTCGGGCACCCGGTCTTTAGGGGGACGTGGCGCTCACCGTGTAGACACAGCTTGTGGCCGCTTGGACCCGGACGTAGTGCCTGCCGGTCGCGGTCGCGGTGAAGGTGACCGATCCGCCCCCTGGGAGTAAGCTCGAATTGATGAAGTCGGTGGCTTCCTCCCCGTACACGTAGATGTCAGGGTCGCCCACCGAGGCTGTCAGGGTGACGGTGTACTGCGTGCCGCTCACGGCGTCGAGGTAGTAGAAGTGGTCGGTGATCTGGCTCAGGGTGCCCGATCCGCCGACACCGTTGATAGGGAGGTTCGCTGTCTGACAGGCCTGGATCCGGTAGCGCTTCTTCTTTGGGGATTCGTTCACGCCGTAGACGGCAACCTGGGCGGCCGGGTACTTCGACGTGGGTCCGGCATCGAATGCCACCCAATCGGGGACGTAGCCCCCAGGGCCTAGCTCACCTGGGTCTGTGGGGAGACGGACGCTGCTGCCGAGAAGGGAAGCGCCGCTTGCGTAGGTGTCGCCGCTGCCATGGAGGACGTATAGGTCCGCGTCCTCATCCTCCATTGGTTGGAGGATGACGACCACGGTTGTGGCTCCCGTCAACTGGCCGACGCGGAACCAACTGATGTGCCGCCTGGGCACGGCCCGCCCGAGTGGGAACTGGTCCAGCTTGAGCTTGGGCGCCATGCTCGCGGTCTGATCGGTTGGCGCGCCGGGAATCAGCGCGGGCCATGGCTTCGCACTGCCTCCCCCATCGCCACGGTACTCTATAATCTTGCCGACGAATATGCCGTCGCCCCCGCCTTGGATGGGTGCCCCGTCATTGGAGCCGCACCCGGTGATGGCCGCTAGTAGCACGACAGTGAATGCCACGCATAGAAGACGATTCACAGATCTCATTCGGTCCTCCCCGATTCCTTCGAGCTATGGACAGCGGGATCGATAGTGCTCGTTTCGAGAGGGGACCGGCGGCGACCTCCGAAGTGGCGACAGAACAAGGCCCGGCCTCGCCGAGGTGGCGAGGCCGGGCTGACTTAGACACTGGCTGGCACGTTAGGGCGATGTGACGTTGACGGAGTAGTTGCTGTCTGTTCCCGAGTAGCCGTGGACGCGCATGTAGTGGCGTCCCGTGCTGGCCGCTGTGAAAACCACGGTGCCGCCGCCGACGGCGGCGTTCGCGTCGACGTACTTGTGGGCTACGTCCTCGTAGACGTAGATGTCCGGATCGCCCGCGGTGACCGCCAGGTTGACGGTGTATTGGGTGCCGGAGGTCGCGTCGAAGCGCCAGAAGTTGCTGGCGTATTGCTTGAGCGCAGTACTGCCGGCGGCGGGGCCATTAACCGTGAGAGCCCACGCGCCACAGGCCTCAACGCGGTAGCTCTTCTTCTTCGGTGCCTCATCGACCCCGTAGACGGCGACCTGGGCGGCTGGAAACTTGTTGGTGGGACCCGCGTCGAAGGCGACCCAGTCAGGCACGAGGCCTGCGCCGAACATCCCTGGTTCTATGCCCGTAGCGGTCGGCGCGCGCGTGCTCGCGCCCAGCAACCCCGCGCCGCCGCTGTGGTAGGTGCCGCCATCGCCCGCCAACACGTACAGGTCCGCGTCTTCAACGGCTGTCGGCTGGAGAAGGACCACGACTGTCTCGGCGCCCGCAAGTTGCCCGATGCGGTACCAACTGATGTGACGTCGCGGGACGGCGCGCGTGAAGAAGCCTTGGTCGAGACCTAGCTTTGGGGCCTTAGACATCGGCTGATCCGTCGGCCCGCCCGGAATGAAAGCCGGCCATGGCTTGACTGAGCCGCCGCCATCACCACGGAATTCGACGATCTTCGCGAAGGCGCCGGCGTCGCCACCGGCAGGCACTTGGACAGCTCCGCCCGAGCCGCAGCCTGAGGTCAGTGCGGCGAAAACCACTATCGTAAGAGCAACTCCCATCCACTTGGTCAATCTCACTTCCCGCCACCTCCCGAGGGATTCCATCGTCCAGTCTGACAGTCTCCTTGTACCTGATTGGGGTAGCCCCCTAACATGGCGAGTTCATTGCATCGCGGTTTGAGTGAGGAAACTTACGGGCTGGACCGTTACTGTATATAGCGCCTGACGCGCGACAGCGCGGGGATGGGTAACCAGTGAGGAAGACAACGCGAGAAGGCTTCACTCTGATAGAGCTGCTGGTGGTGATCGCGATCATCGCGATCCTGGCAGGGATGATCTTCCCCGTTTTCTCTCGGGCGAGGGCGAAAGCGCGAGCGACGAAGTGCCTCTCAAACCTGAAGCAGCTTGGGCTTTCGTTCGAGATGTACGCCTCCGACTACGATGAGCTGTATCCGATGGCGAAGGATGCGGCGGACGAAGAAGTGCCCGAGCAGTGGGCCGGCAGCCCGACGTGGCAGGGGTGGCTGCCGTACCTGCCCCGGCTTGAGGATGCCATGGATCCGTACGTGCGCAACCGGGACCTGTGGGCCTGCCCGGATGACCATGGATTCACAGAGCTTGAGGACGCGCCGTTTCCGCTGGACGCGAGGCCGAGTTGCTTCAAGAAGTTCGGCGGAAGCTACTTCTACCGCACGGAGATCGGCATGCGGTGGATCATGATCGGCAACATGCCCGACCCGGCGCGAGTATGCGTGCTCTTCGATGGGCACGGCAAATGGCACGGGCATAGCAACAAGGAATCGAAGAAGCGGTGGAACGTGCTGTATGCCGATGGCCATGCGAAGACGGCGAACCGGGATCAGTACCGGGATGCGTGGAGCGCGCCGCTCTTCTGAGTGCGGGGCGAGGGAGGGCGAGATGGCCTTCATCTGTCCGGATTGCGGGACGGACCAGTTGGAGATTGAATCCGGGATCGAGCTGCCGAGCGACGCGCGGTCGGATGACATATGGCTTCAGATCGTGGGGTGTGAGGGATGCGGGCTGCGCGGGGTGGTCGCGTACGAGGAGTCGCGGCGGGGCGCGCTCAACTCGGAGTCGTGGAGCCATGAAGGACATCGAGCGGATGAGGCCCTGCTTCAGCAGATTGGCGAGCTGATAAGCTGCTGTCCGAACCCACACGACGCGCGTTGTCCGTGCGATTCGCACGCGTTCCTGGCGGGAGGCGGCTGGCGCGAGCTGGTCGCCGGCGTCCCGAGGGAAGAGATATTCCAGGTGGAGCGATAGGCGACGCGCGGCTGTCCGGCTGATCTGGGAGTTACTCGAGGAGTTGCTGCACGTCGTTTTGCTCGATGCCGGCGATGCGAAGCACTTTGTTGCGCGATCTCTCGCCCTTTATGATCTCGACGTCGCCCGGCCTCACGCCGAGTCGCTTCGCCAGGAAGCGCCTCAGCAGCTTGTTCGCCGCTCCGTCGAGTGGGGGCGCGGTCAGCCTCACCACCAACGCCTCGTCGCGCCATCCGGTGATGTCGTTCCTCCTCGCCCGCGGGATGACTCGGATCTTCAGCGTCGCGCTCATCGGCGGGTCACCACCTCGCCAGCAGCTCTGTGGCGAGGACAACTGCGTTGTAGCTTATGTGCAGAACAACACAGGCCACCAGGGAACGAGACCAGCGGAATATATACGCGCTCACGAACCCCACCGCAAAGATCGCGCCAAACCCAACCGGCGTGATCACCAGATGCGATCCGGCGAAGAGCAGCGCGCTCAGCGCGGCGGCGGGCAATGGCCGCAGCTTCTGCCACAGCGCCTGAAGCACGTAACCCCGGTAGATCAGCTCCTCCGCGATCGGCGCGATTAGCAGCACGAGCAGGAGATCGAGGATGTTCGGGACGGTCACTTTGACGACTGTTGCGAACCCCACGAACGCGGATGGCATGGTAAGACTGAGCGCGACGAACACCCCAGCGAGTGCCAGGCCCGCTCCGATGACACCTCGCCCGACCTGACGACCGAAGTCCTGGAAACTGACCCCCAGCGTCAGCAGAAGGCCGGATCGCCCGCCGCGCAAGCGGTGGATGATCAGACCTAGCGCGGGCACCACTATGAGAGCCTCATGCGCAACTCGAAGCGATGCGCCGGCCCAGGTCTGGGCGGCGCCGAGCCCGAGCGCGCCACGCGCGGCCAGCCCCAGCGCGCCGCAGAACATCACGAGCGCGCTGACGTCCAGCACGTCGAGCCAACTGAATAGCGGCATGCGAACCGGCCAAGGGGCCGTCGGTCGCTCGCGCGTGAAGAGGTACTTCAGGACCATGAAGAGGAGCGACCCTACCCCGACCACGAGTAGCGCGCCGCAGACCATGGCGACCGCCCCGCAGGCGAGGGCAAACTGCGTCAATTCGCGGTGCGCTTCGGCGTGGAGGTACTTGGCCGTGGGAGTGGTGCCGATGCGGTCCGCCAGTCGCGCGCCTGTCTTCAGCGCCCACCATCTCGGTTGCCGCGCCAGGAGCGGCGCAACTCGGCGCGCGTCCTCCGGAGTGATCCGCTCTTCCGAGTAGACGAGCGAAAGCGCGAGGCAGACATCCGTATCGACGCCGCCCGACGCCAACGCCCGCGCGAACATCGCCTGCGCCTGCTCGGGGTACCCGCGCTCTCCGTAGATGATCCCGAGTCGGTGGCTGGCGACGGGATCGGCAAAGTCGGTTGACAGCGCGAGGACTTCGTAGCGCGCGACGGCGCTTTCTTCGCGGGGAGTCGGTCGAAGCACGTCACCGTAGCCCGCGCGCAGGGATGCTTCGGGGATCCACACAGCCAGCCGATACATCACGTCCGTCGCCGCCGTGGGCGCGGAGCGCGCCACGAGGTCCGGAGATGCACTGGGCTCCTTGCCCTCGGGCACGCGCAACAACCCTATCGTGGCGCCACACAGGGCCGCAATCAGGACCATGCGAGCCGCCGGCGGGCGCGGCCTTTCGGGGCGGGGTTCCTCCACGGCGTAAGACCTCGGGGTGCTATGGGTGGTGCTACAGCAGTCTCATGATAAGTCTTGCGGCCAGTGAAAGCAACAACATGAGGATCAATGGGGAGAAATCGATCCGACCGCCCATGTGACGGCCGAGCAGATTCCTGATCGGCTTCAACACCGGCTCCGTCAGCGCGTAGAAGAAGTTCCAGACGTGCAGCCAGGGCGAAGTGTACGATGGCGTCCGGAAGAAGCTCAGAATGCACCGCACCAGGAGAATGATCTGGTACGTGTTGAGCGCCCAGTAGATGGCTGCCTTGATGAGACCTGTGCCTAACACCGCGCTAACTCTCTTCCTTGGGCTTGCCGAGTTCGGCCGATTTCCTGGCAGCGGCGAGGACCGCCTCCATCGTGGCAATCCTCAGACCGTTGGCCTCTGCCACCCGCAGCCCCTCGATGGTCGTGCCGCCCGGAGAGGTGACCAGCTCCTTCAGTTCGCCCGGGCGCTTGCCCGCCAGCACCCATTTCGCTGCGCCGAGTACCGTCTGCGCGGCGAACGGCGTGGCCAGCGCGCGAGGCAGTCCGGCCGCCACCGCGCCGTCTGAGAGCGCCTCCAGGAACACGAACACGAACGCCGGCCCGCTCCCCGACAGCCCTGTCACCGCATCCATCAGGCGTTCTTCGACCTCCTCCGCCACGCCAATGCTGCGGAATAGCTCCAGAGCGAAGGCCATCAGCTCGTCGGTCACAGCATCGTTGGAACAGAGCGCCGCCACGCCATCTTGCACGCTGTGCAGGATGTTCGGCATGACGCGGACAATCGGTCGGCCCGCGCCGAAGATCGATTCCAGCTTCTCCAAGGTCACGCCCGCCGCGATGGAGATGATGAGCGTCCCATCCGCCACCCCCGCCGCGATGGGCGCGCAGACCGCCTCCAGCACCTGAGGTTTGACCGCGACCATGAGCGCGTCGACGCTCGCGATGGCATCCGCGTTGTCGGCGGAGACCTGAACATTCAGCTCGTCGGCGAGCACGTCGCGCCGCGCCCGCGATGGGTCGCTCGCGACGATGCTCTCGGCGGCGAACATGCCGGTATCCAACCACCCGCGCAGAAGGGCCTCAGCCATGGCTCCGGCCCCGATGACTCCTAGTGTCTCAGGCTTACCCACGGTAGTGCCCCCTGTCGCTGCCTGCGGTCCAGACGTGGCAAAGCGTGGCCGCCACGCGACGGCCACGCGTGGTGCTCGCGTCGGCACCGCACGCTAGAAGTAGAACGCTCGTCCGGCGCTCAGGCCTCGGTTGAGCCTACTGCGCCATGCGTTTGGGCTCTTCGCCCAACTCAAACAGCGACGAGCGCGCCTGGTCCGGCTCGCTCCGCAGGTCCTCGACCGGAATGTCCGCCGGCGAGCAGATATAGACCGCGCGCCCGGCCCGGCTGATGGATCCCTGCAGCGCAAACACGACGCCACCGACGAAGTCGACGATACGCTGGCTCATCGCGTCGTCCGTGGCCTCGAGGTTCATGATGACCGGTACTCGGTCGCGAACCCTCTCGCCGACCGTCTTCGCGTCGTCCATGTTCTTCGGACGCGAAAGTACCACGGGCATTCCCGCGAACTCGGCGCGATCCTGCCGGAGCACGTGAATGCGGCCCGGCTCATCGGCTCGCGAGATAGTCGCGAACCGATCCGTCGGAGGGTCATACTCCTCCGAATCCATCTCATAGTCGTCAACGGGTTCGTCGGTCAGGTGGGGTTCGTCTTCGATGAGCAAAATACGGTTGACTACTCCACGCCAAAAATCTACTGCGCCCATGCTGCTGCCTCCCTTGATGCGATTGGTGCTGTGATGTGTAGTGCGGTAATTACTGGCTGCTGTTTGGCTGGGCGGCCTATTATGTTGTCTGGCGCGATCCGAAGATCGCGGTTCCAACTCGGACGATTGTCGCTCCTTCTTCAACGGCGACCTCGAAGTCGCCGGTCATACCCATCGATAGTTCCCGGCAGTTTTCCTCCGCCAGGCCTCCATCTACCAATACGTCCCTCAGGCGCCGAAGCCTCTCAAAGTACGGACGCGAGTCCTCCGGGTCGTCGGAGTAGGGGGCCATCATCATCAAGCCCCGCAGGTCGACACTAGGCAGATCGGCGATTCGTCTCGCCAGATCCGCCGCTCCGTCCTCGCTAACTCCATGCTTCGTCGCCTCGTCGGCGAGGTTCACCTCGATCAGCACGGGTTGCTTGCGTCCTAGGTTCGCCGCCCGCTTGCTGATCTCCCCCGCGAGTTTTTCACTATCTACGCCGTGAATCAACTCGCAGAAGGGCACGAGGTACTTTGCCTTGTTACTCTGCAGGTGGCCGATGAAGTGCCACTCGACCGATTCACCAAGAGCCTGGTGCTTCCGCAGCAACTCCTGGGCGTAGTTCTCGCCGAGCGCCGCGGCACCCGCTGAAATCGCCGCCTGAGTCTCTTCGAGCGTCTTAGTTTTGCTGACAGCGACGAGTTTCACGTCGCCGGGATCGCGCTGGGCGCGCTCGGCGGCTCGCGCGATACGGTCGTTGACGACCTGAAGTCGAGCGCTTATGTCTTGCATGCGCGCCGGCTACTCTTCAAAGTCGAGCGACCAGTCGCCGAGGTCGTCATCGTCGGCTGCGTCCGCTGCCGGCGCGTCGTCGGCCGGCGCGGGTTCCATGTCCTCAAGGTCCAGCGCCACCGAGTCGGGCGGCGGCGGCGGGGCCACGTCATCATCGCTGGCCAGGTCGAAAGATGAATCAGGAGCCGGGGGAGCTACAACCTCGCCCGTGGTGTCCATAGCGAAGTCCGAGTCCATCATGTCGTCCAGATCCGCTGAGTCCGGAGGCGGAGGCGGCGCGGCGAACTCATCCGCGTACTCGTCTTCCTCGCTAGCCTCCGTGCCCATGTCGAAGTCCATCTCGGAGCCGCCGGTATCGGGTACGCCGAAGTCCGGATCGTCCGCGTAATCACCGGCGTCGGCGACCACTGCCGCGCCACCCACGGCGGCCCCGGCGACCAGGCCGGAGATGTCCGGGCGCAGCAGAGGCATGACGCCTTCATTGAGCGCAGCCTGACACGCCATGCAGAAGCTGGCGATCTTGGGGTTGTCTGTGCCGCACGACGGACATGCGGTGCCACCAGCGACGCCTGCCACCATGTCGTAACAGATCAAGCACGCGCCGCGTACCTTCTCGTTCGGATATCCGCACGTCGGGCAGTAAATCTCCGATGCCATGGTGGACCCCTTAACGCAGGACGCTTCAGCCCTGTGAGGCGCTATTGGTAGCGATGTATCCGCGAGTATATCGCACGGTATGGGGAGTGTCAAGCGACTCGCGGCAGCGCAACTTGGGGCTTCGTCGTGCATAGGTGAGACACCTTTCGAGGGCGAATAATGCCGTGACCAGTAGCCTACCAGGGAGTTGGAACATGCCTCAACCATTCAGTCGCAGACGACTGCTGACGGCTGGCGGCGCCGCGATCGCCGCTACCGGGCTCGGGCTATCGGCGCCGGCCGAGGCCGCTCGGAGGAAGCCGAAGTGGAGCATCACGCTCAATACGAGCACTCTCAGGCCCGCCTCCCTCGACGAAAAACTCAGCGCGGTCGAGCAGGCGGGGTACTCGGGCATCGAGCTGTGGAGTAACGAGTTGACAGACCACGTGAAAGCCGGCGGGTCGCTGGATGCCCTCGGCAAGCGCATCGCCGACGCGGGCCTGTCGGTGCCGAATATCATCGGACTTTGGGGCTGCATGCCCGACGACGACGCCGAGCGTCCGGTAACGCACGACCGCGTCCGCGGGCAGATGGAGGACGCGGCCAAGGTCGGGGCGACGCACATCGCGGCCGTTCCCACGCCCGATCGGCCGGATATCGACACGCTTTGGGCGGCTGAGAGGTACTGCGAGCTGTTGGAGATCGGCGAGGAGTACGGCGTAACGCCTGCCGTCGAGTTCGTCGGGTTCTTCAAGGGCGTCAACCGCCTCGGCCAGGCAGCAGCCATCGCCATCGAGGCCGACCATCCGAAGGCCTGCCTCGTCGCCGACACGTTCCACCTCTTCGGCGGCGGCTCGGGGTTTAACGGGGTGAGGTGTCTGTCCGCGCAATCCATCGCATGTTTCCACATCAACGATGCCCCCGCCACCCCCGCGCGGGCTGAGCAACGCGACGGCGACCGCGTCATGCCGGGCGACGGCGTGCTGCCGATCGTCCAGTTGCTGCGAGACCTGCGCGAGATCGGCTTCGCAGGCCCGTTGTCGCTGGAGCTGTTCAACAGGGGCTACTGGGAGCAGGACCCCGTCGATGTGGCCAGACTGGGCATCGCGAAGATCCGCCGGCTCATCGAGGAAAGCAAGAAACCCGCATGACCGAGCCCACCGAAGCTACTCTCTACGTCATCTCGACACCGATTGGCAACCTTGAGGATATTACCTTCCGCGCGGCCCGGATCCTCGGCGAACTGGAGGCTCTGGCCTGCGAGGACACGCGTAGGACGCGCCGGATCTTCGAGCGCTACGAGATCGACGTCCCCCGGTTGATGTTCTCGTGTCACGAGCACAATGAGGAGCGCGTGGCGGACAAGATCGCCACGCTGCTGTCTGAGGGCAAGTCTGTCGGGCTCTGCACGAACGCGGGCTCGCCGTCGATCAGCGACCCCGGCTATCGCGCCATCGCGCGCATCATCGAAGATGGCTACCGCGTTGAGGTGATCCCTGGCCCGGGCGCGGTCGAGACGGCTCTCGTCGCGTCTGGACTCCCCGCCTCGAGCTACACGTTCAAAGGCTTCGCGCCTAAGAAGGGCGGGCCGCGGACGCGCTTTCTGGAGATGGAGCGCGACCTGCCCCACACGATTGTCCTATTCGAATCGCCCTACCGCATCGGCAAGCTGCTCGCCGCTGCGCTTGAGGTGCTGGGCGACCGTCAGGCGGCCGCGTGCGTTGAGATGACCAAGATGTTCGAGGAGATCCACCGCGGTTACCTCGGTGATCTCGCCGAAGAGTTTGCGGACCTCACGGTGAAGGGCGAGATCACCGTTGTCATCGCCGGCAACAACCCCAAGTTCACGCGTTCATCAATCGACTGACGTCGGCTCGGGCTCGCGCCACTGCTTCACCCATCGCGCTCGCAGGTCGCTGGGCGTGTAGTAGCGGCGTCCGCGCGGTTGGCCCCAGGCCCTGGCCAGCTCCGGCGTCGGTACGCCGAATGCGGGTCGGAAGGCTGGCGGGAAGTCGGTCTCGAGCCGGCGGATGATATCCGTGATGCTGTCGATCTGCAGATTCCCGAGCCGCCAGGGCGGCGACATCTCGCCGAGGTTGGAGTACACGTCGAAGCTAGGGGTGACCTGGAACCAGAGCTGTGGGGGCAGTGTGGGCGGGATGTCCAGTTCTCCGCTCAGCACGCGCCTCACCAACCGCCCCTCCGGTTCGCCCAACGGGTCAACGCAGCGCAGGTGGCGGCGCGACTCAGACATGAGGCACATGGGCACGGCCTCGATGTCAGCCTTCGTTGGCCGCAGGCGCTCCAGACCGAACGCCTCGCCGTCCGGCGATGGGGTGTGGATGAAGACGGTAAACTCGCCGCCGATCTCCTCGCAGCGCTCCCGCAGGCGAAGATCGCGGATCAGAGGCTCCCATTCGTCGAGGTGTGGGACCATTTTCTTCGTGAGGAAGAGCTGCCAGCGGGGGATGATGCCGGCCCTGAGGCAGGCCTCGGTCGCCGCCATGCAGTCGTCGTGCGCGCCCTTGCGTCGGTAGAACCAGTCGTTCGTCTCGCCCGTGCCGAAGTAGGTGATTTGGCAGGTCTTAGCGCCGCGGTGTTCCCTGGCCCAATCAGCGTAGTGTGGGTCGCGCGCGAGCCGCCAGACGCTGAGCAATCCCCAGTCGTCGGCGACCGCTTCGTCGCTCAGTTCGCGCTCTAGCTCTCGCAGCCTGGCATAGTCGGGGTGGAAGTCCGGCTCGCGGATCCAGGTCAGCACCTGGAAGCACTCGGTCCGCACGCGTAGCGCTGCTCTGAAGACGCCAGCGACCTCCAGGATCGCGCGCTCGTCCATCGGCTGGTTCGCGTGGCACGTCAGCCAGCAGTGGCGGCATCGGTTTGGGCAGCCCGCAACGTCGAGGGCGAGGCCGATTCTCCGGGCGTCTATCTCAGGCACAGATTCACAGCCTCGCTTGGCCTTGCTCGCCGCCCTCAGCGCCGGATTGACAACGCCGTCATGGCACGGGCCAATTCGCCGGATTCGCTTCGCGCCTCGATGCGAACGACATACCTCCCGGCCGGTACTCCGAGGCCGGAATCGCTTCGCCCATCCCACAGCACCCGCTGCAAGCCAGCCTCCGCATCGACCGTCGACAGCGTCCGCACCTCGCGCCCGGCAACGTTGAGCACGGTCGCGGTCACGCCTCCTGGCGCCGACAGCCGGAACATGATCTCAGCGCCTCCACCGTTGGTGGCCTGTGCTGCCGCCGATGTCATCGTCAGTGGCGCGCTTGTCGAGGAGTTAACCGTTGGGCCATTGGTCCAGGCGGTCGTGGCCAGGTCCCTGATCGGGCCAACCACCTTATACGCCCGGTACCGGTGGCGGAATGCGGTGGCGTCGGGGTAGAGTTGTCCGAGGCGCAGTGTCCAGTGGGCCAACGTGCCAGCCGCCCTATCATATTTGCGGTATACGTGGGTCGTCCATCCCGAGGTGGGCGTCTGGACGCGGAGCTGTAGTTGTACCCACTGGGCGGGCAGCCCGTCAGAGGTGCGGTACCTCACGCGGAACCGGTACTTCGTGGCCGCGCCGCCCGCCGCCGGCGAGAACTTCGGGGCATACAGCTTGGGCGGGCTGGTGACAACGGGTCCCGGGTTCAGCAGGGATGCCGGCCCTGTCGCGGGTTCGCCGTTGCCGGTCGCCTCGAAGGAGTATGTGTAGCGCCCCGCCGACAGCGGTCGCGTCCGCGAGTAGACCAGGCCGTCGCCATTGATGTCGCCACCGACGCGAGTCGTGCCGAACGGGCTGTTGCCGACCTCCACGCCATTCCTAAACAGGCGCAGGCGGACGCCCCGGTCAGGCCGGTCCCCGTCCAAATCCACGTAACGGGCCCTGAACTCGAAGGAATCTCCTTCGTGTCCACCTTCAGGGCTGACCCCATCAGCGGCAAATCCAACGCCGGTCGTCCATTCCAGAGTCGGGGCGCCGGGAGCGAGGATCGTCACGTAGTCGACTTTGAAGTCGCTCCAGTCACTCGCCATGCCCCCGGCGTTACCCAGGACGATCAGATTCGGGGTCCGGGTAGCGGGCTCGGTTCCGACGAGTTGGCCGTCAACGTAGTAGGAGTATTGGGCGCCGGCCTTTCTGACGGAGCAGACGTGCCACTCCGTGCTCGATCCCGGCTCGCCCCACAGGTGGCTCCAAGCCTGACCGAACATCCGCAGCCCCGATGTATCGCGCCACGTTTGCGCCACGCGGACGACATGCCAGTCGGTGCCCTGGAGCCCCTCCGACGCCATCAGGCCGTTGCCGTAAGCCGTTACCGGCGTGTGCCAGCCCATTCTGTACTGAAGCAGCCAATCGCCGGCGGCCGGGAATGGGGACGCCTTGGTGATTAGGGTAGGGTAGTGCAGGCGCTTGCCGGGCTCGCCTTCGAACCTGGCGTAACCGTTGAGGACTCTGACGCGCCCAGCGCCCCAGTCCGGCTTGTTCATCTCGTCCCACACGCCAAGGTCAACCGCGCTGGCGTTGAACCGTTCGAGCCAATAGACATCCGCGTTCACGGCCACGCTCGCCGCCACGACCCACATCGCAACCAGCGCCGCCATCCCAACGCGCACTTGCCGCTCCATTGCACACCCTCATTTCATCCCCGGAGATGATTGCGTCTACCAGCAAACGCGACAAGGCGAGAACCCCAACCGGGAGTCCTCGCCTCGTGACCGTTTCCGTGAACTTCCCACACCCCCACCGCCATTTCCTAACGCGAGTGCCCCGCGCCGTCAGCCGATTATGCCGTCCAGCAGTTCCGAGAGCTGATCCTCGGCCTGGACGCCGATCACCTGCTCCTCGACCTTCCCACCCTTGAGGATTGCCAGGGTCGGGATCGACCGGATCTTGAACTCAGTCGCGGTCCCCGGAGAGTCGTCGACGTTGATCTTTACGAACTTGACCTTACCCTCGTACTTCGTCGCGAGGGCTTCTACCGTCGGCGCCACCATGCGACAGGGACCACACCAGGGGGCCCAGAAGTCAACGAGGACGGGCAGGTCTGCCTGCTTTACTTCCGCCTCGAACGTTTCGTCGGTCACTTCCAATACATCGGCCATTCTATTCCGCCTCCTTAAGCATCCTACAATTGGGCTCACTCGCACCCTCACAACAGCCCCGCGCACCCGGCAAGTTCCGGAACCCGCGCGCCTCATGCCCTCTCCTTCGCTGCACCTGACTGGTCTTCCTCCCAGGCTCCGCATGCCGGCGTTTGCGCGCAGATGTCTGCATTCTCACCTAACGAGCCCTTCCCGAGGGTTCGGCGGACCTGCCGCGGTCGTTTGTCGTCACGTGACGACAAACCAACACCTCCGCGCAGGTGTCCGCGTTCTCACCTGATGAGTCCTTCCCGTGCCAGCGTCCCTCGAAGCATCAGGCCTCCACTTGGAGGTAGCCCATCCTCCCGTCACGAAACGCCGCCCTAGCCTGATGCGTCCCGCACGGAGGGAATATGCGAATTCTGTATCTGGACCTTGATACGCTGCGCCCAGACCACTTGAGCTGCTACGGATACCACCGGGAGACTTCGCCCAACATCGACTGGATCGCCTCGCAGGGCGTGCGCTTCAACAACTGCTACGCCTCTGACGTCCCATGCTTGCCGTCTCGCTCAGCTTTCTACTCGGGCCGGCTCGGGATCCACAACGGCGCCGTCAACCATGGAGGCACGTCGGCCGATATCAAGCTCGAAGGGACGAACCGCGGCTTCCGCAACTCACCCGATCGCCTGCCTTGGATGGGATGCCTCAACCGGGACGGTATCTACCCCGTATCCATCAGCCCCTTCGCCGAGCGCCACAGTTCCTGGCACTTCTGCGCCGGCTTCCGCGAGCAGTACAATACCGGCAAGGGCGGCCTTGAGATCGCCGATGACGTCACGCCCGTCGCGCTCGACTGGATCGACCGAAATGCCGACCGCGACGACTGGTTCCTGCAGGTTAACTACTGGGATCCGCACACGCCGTACCGAACGCCTGAGGAATACGGCAATCCGTTTGCGGATCAGCCGGCACGCCCGTTCCCGGATGAGGAGACCATCCAGCGCGACTACCGCAGTTACGGTCCGCACAGCGCGCACGAGCCCGGTGGGTACGGCCGCGAGGACATGAGCAAGTGGCCGCGCATCCCCGACGAGATCCGCAATCGCGAGGACTACGTCCGCTGGATCGACGGCTATGATGTCGGCATCAAGTACATGGACGACCACATCGGCCGCCTCCTCGAGGCGTTCGAGAACCAGGGCGTGCTCGACGATCTGGTCATCATCGTGAGTTCCGACCACGGCGAGAACCAGGGCGAGCTGAACGTGTATGGCGACCACCAGACTGCCGACAACGTCACCTGCCGCGTGCCGATGATCGTCCGGTGGCCCGGCATTGCCGAGCCGCGCGTCGACGACGGACTGCTCTATCAGGTCGACTTGGCGGCAACCAGTGTCGAACTCCTTGGTGGACGCGTTCCGGCCCGCTGGGACGGCCAGAGCTTCGCGGACGCCTTCCGTGCCGGCCAAGATTGCGGTCGCGATTACCTTGTCGTTAGCCAATGCGCCTGGAGTTGCCAGCGCGCCGCGCGGTGGGGCGACTACATTCTCATCCGGACCTACCACGACGGTCTGAAAGACTACCCGGAGATCATGCTGTTTGATGTCATCAACGACCCACACGAGACCCACAACCTCGCCGACGAGCGCCCCGAACTCGTCGCGCAGGGCATGGCGGCGCTCGAGCAATGGCACGGCGACATGATGGCCACCTCCGACGATGCCATCGATCCGCTCTGGACGACCATGCGCGAGGGCGGGCCGTTGCACACGCGCGGCGAGCTGACGTCGTACTGCGAGCGCTTGCGCGCGACCGGCCGGGAGGACTGTGCCGAGGCCCTGGAGGCGCGGCATGGGTAGTAAGCAACCTTGGCTGAACGACGAGCGCATGCGGTGGCTACACGCTGGGTTCGTCAAAGTCCGCATAGTGGCCGCCGTCGTTGGGGTGGCTTTGGTGGTCTACTGCGCCGCGGACGTGCCGATCGTGCCGGTGGCGATCCTGTTGGTGGTCGGCGAGTTCGGGCAGCTCTGGGCCGCGGCGAACCTGGGCAAGATATCCGGGCCTCAGGAGGAGAATGAGGTCTTCGCGGTGGCAGAATCCGGCCCGTACGCTTGCGTGCGCAACCCAATGTACATCGGCCGCTTCATCGTGGGGCTGGGGCTATCGCTTGTCCCGAGCTTCCGCTGGTACGTGCTCCCCGTATTCGTCTTGGTGTACGTCATTTACGTTCATGCCCGCGTTCTCCGCGAAGAGCCGAGGATCACCGAGGAAATCGGTGAAGAGTACGTGGATTACTGCCGGCGCGTGAATCGCTGGCTCCCCCGCTGGCCGGCACGCGGGAGCAATTGCCTGAGTTGGTCATGGGTCGCTCTGCACCGCAATCGGCAGCTACGGGTCACAGCCGGTCTGGCTCTTCTGATGGCGCTGGTGATCCTGCGGCCGCATATGGGGTGAGGCGCGGGCGGTCTGGCTCGACAGTTGGAATGTTCTTTGAGGGGACGGGTTCCCCTGATACTGGGATAACGCAAAGGATGGTGCTGACGCGATGAAGACTTACAGAGTTGGCGTTGCCGGGATGGTCCACGACCACGTCTGGGGAGAGCTGGGACACTTCAGCCGGATGCCCAATGTGGGAATCGTCGCGGCGGCGGATCCGAACCAACCGCTGCTGGACAAGATCAAGGAAGAGCACGGGGTGGAGTCGCTGTACTCATGCGCCAAGGAGATGATCGACGCCGAGAATCTCGATATCCTCCAGGTGGCGACGGAGAACGCGACGGCCGATGACATCGTGGTCTACGCCGCGTCCAAGGGGATCCACATCGTCATCGAGAAGCCGATGGCCGCGAAGCTGGCGCAGGCGGATCGCATGCTCAAGGCGGCCCAGGACAACAACATCGTCCTGATGGTCAACTGGCCGACGCAGTGGAACCCGGCCTTCCAGACGATGGCGCGGCTCATCGACGAGGGCGCGGTTGGCGATCTCTTCTACTACAAGTACCGCTCGGCTCACAACGGCCCGAAGGAGATTGGATGCTCCGATTACTTCTGGGGCTGGCTCCACAATGAGGAGTTGAATGGCGCGGGCGCGTACATGGACTACTGCTGCTACAGCGCGGCGATGAACGCCTACTTCTTCGGCCGTCCGAACTCATGCGTCGGAATCCGCTCGACGCTCGTCAAGGACTACCCGATCCCAGACGACAACGGGATGGTCCTGATGAAGTACGACAACGCCTTTGGCGTCGCCGAGGCTTGCTGGACCCAGCGCGTCAAGACCGAGGGCCCGAATCCGATCGCCTATGGCAAAGAGGGTATGATCGGCATCGATGAAGGCAGGATCGTCATCCGCACCGTCGCGGAGCCCGAAGAGAAGACCATCGAGCCGGACGAGATGGCGGAGGGCTACAGCAACGGACCCGAGCACCTCATCCACTGCATCGAGACGGGCGAGGAAGTCATGGGCACGTGTAACGCAGTCGTCAGCCGCAACGCCCAGGAGATCCTCGAGGCCGGGTTGCTGTCGGCCGATAGCGGCCGGGAGATCACCATACCCATCGAGTAGCGTTCCCCGGCAGAACATAAGCGGGGCCCGGGTCGAGCAAACCCGGGCCCCATGCGGCTCCCTGATCGAGCAGTAGTAGTCGTTGTTAGATCGTCGCCGCCTCCGGCTCTACGTAGCTGAGATACTTCAGCGCGTAGCTCTGGAAGTACACCGGGATCGGCAGCAGCACGCATGTCACCAGATAGCTGAACAGCAGCACGACGCCTATGCCGGTGGGAATGAGGATCGCCAGATACCACCAGCTCCACGTCGTGATCCCCAGCGCCGCGACCAGTGCCCAGCCGAGCAGGCCGAGAAGCGCGACCGGTATCGCTGCGACCATCAGCGACAGCAAGACGGCGAAGAAGCTGACGATCGCGGCGCCCATCGCGCAGGCCATCTTGAGCAGGAAGTACAGGACGAAGCCCAATTTATTCCCGCACACGATTGGCCAGACGCGCCGCCAGGCCTCCATCGCGCCGATGCGCTTGAGATACATGATCGGCACGACGAAGTCGCGCGCGATGCCGTCGACGATGCCCAAGGTCAACATGCAAAGTAGCAGCATCAGCACTCCCAACACGATGCCGAAGATAAGGCCGACCGTGGCCCCGGCATCCATCCCGCCGGCGACGGCGCTGTAGATGATCAGGCCGGGGATTCCGACGACGATGCCCACGGCGAGTAGCGCCCCTAGCCCAAAGGCGATCCGCCAGAGCATGTACGAGGCGCCCTGACTCCGGTTCTCGCGCCACCCCTCCTTCACTCGCGGCTCGCCGGTGATGACCGAGTCGAGGAAGATGAAGCGGAAGACGCTGCTGACGTAGAGCATAATCAGCACGAAGATGATCCCCGCCAAAGCGACCACGCCCGCGCCCAGCCAGAACTCCGCCGTGTGGGCCTGGTACCAGTTGGCAATTGGGCCGAAGTTCGGCCCGCCGGGACCGCCGCTGCCGGTGGCGCCCGGGTTGCCGCCACCCCCGCCTCCACCGCCTCCACCAACCACGCCGGCCAGGAAGGCGATGAAGCCGAGGACCAGCCACTTCTTCAGGTTGAAGGGCTGAAACAGAACCTGCTTCATGTGCTCAAAGGCCGGACCGATCGCATCCGCTGCCGACTGCGTTGTCGGTCGGTCGCCATCGTAGGTTACCGTTGCCATTGTTCTTCCCTCGCTTCTCAGTGCCGCGCTTCATGTACCAGAACGCTTCGCGACGTCGCGACCGTTGCATGAATCGGGCAATGGAACGCCTGCAAAGATCTTGCCAGCTCGCCGTTCGCCCCGGGACGTGCAGGTTCCTGTGGCGAGAAGTGGTATATAGTCTGTGGCGCTATGCCGACATCCCAGACCAGGGGACGAGCAATTGGCGAAGATCGCCATCGGGATCGAGGACGTGAACCAGCACGGTGGCCAAGAGCGCGTCGTCTGCGAGCTTGTCCGGCGTCTGGCCGGCCGTCACGAGATCGACCTCATCTGCTACCAGGCCGGTGACATTCCCGAGGATGAACTGAACGTCATCCGCCTGCGGGAGAAGTACCGATTCTCGGCCTTCCTGAGGGCCCAGGCCTTCATTGGCGCGGCGTCGCGTCAGGCCCAGGGCGGCGACTACGACGCGGTGCTCTCGCAGGGCTCGAACATGTCGAACCAGACATTCGTGCTAGCCCACACGTGCCACGCTCAACGCATCATCGACCGGCGCGAGAACGAATGGAAGGCTCACCCTCCGGGAATCGCCAAACGGCTTGAATTCGGGATCCGCGATCGCATCCTGCGTCGGCAGGAACGAGACACGATGCTGCGCTGTCGCGGACGCATCATTGCCGTCGGCGATGAGTTGAAAGGCAAGCTTCGGCGCCACTACGACCTCGCCGATGATGAGATCTTCGTCGCGGAGAACGGTGTCGACCACGAGCGGTTCAACCCGTCCAACCGCGAGCGCTGGCGCTCGGAGATCCGGCGCGAGCTTGGCATTGCGGACGAGACATTCGTCGCGCTCTTCGTGGGCGGACTGTGGCATGAGAAAGGCGTGTCGCTCCTCATCCAAAGCCTCCCGCGCATGCGGCATCTGGACTCGAAACTCGTTGTGGTTGGCGGCGGCGACGAGGATGAGTTCGGGGGGCGCGCCGATGCGCTGGGCGTCCGTGACCGCGTGATCTTCGCGGGACGGACCCCGCACCCGGAGCGCTACTACGCGATGGGCGACTGCTTCACATTCCTGAGCAAGGCCGAGGGGCTCGCCCTCGTGCAGGCGGAGGCGGCCGCCAGCGGATTGCCGCTGCTGCTTCCGGATGAACTCGGCCCGTCTCGCCTCCTGGAGGACGGCGTCAGCGGACTGCGCTGCAAATACACGCCCGAGTCCGTCGCCCAGAAGCTCGACGCCTTCGCGTCCGACCGCGACTTCCTCCGGCAGGCCGGCGAAGCCAGCCACCGCAACTCCCTGCATTTCTCATGGGATAACCAAGCCGACACGATTGAGTCGATCCTCCTCCAACACCTGACGCCCTAGTCCCCAAGGTCATCGCCCGTTGAGACGGGAACGTGCCTCCTGGCCGCAACTTCGACCCGCACCAGATCCACCGCGCGAGGAGAGAGCTTCATGGATGCTGTCAACCTTGGACTCATCGGCTTTGGCACGTGGCCACGCGAGGCGTATGCGCCCGTACTCCAGAGCCTCGCAGGCGCGCGAGTGGCCGCCGTCTCCGCCCGTAGCGAGGCAACCGCCGATGAGGCGCGCGGCCGGTTTGGCGATGACCTCAAGATCCACGCCGACTACCGCGATCTCCTTGCAGATGACAGCGTCGACGCGGTGATGGTGGCCGTCCCGAACGAGATCCACGCCGAGGTCATCCAGGCCGCCGCCGGCTCGGGCAAGCACCTCTTCCTGGAGCCGCCACTAGGCCTCGACCGGGCAGAGATCCAGGCCTCATTGGCCGCGCTCGCCAGCTCTAGCGCCATCGTCCACGCGGACCACGAACTCCGGTACACGCCCGTGATGGAGCGCGTTGCGCAGATTCTTAACTCCGAGCCAGTGGGTGAGGTTCTTGGCGCGACGGTAGGCCTGCGATGCAACTGGGGCTACGGCGGCGGCGACTGGCTGGATGAGGTCGAGAGCCAAGGGTTTTTCCTCTGGCTTGGGTGCTGGTATCTCGACGTGCTGGATGCGATCTTCGCCCAGACTCCCACGCGGGCGAGTGTTGTGGGTGGCACGGCGATGAACCGCACGCTGATGGACCACGGGTGGGCGACTTTCGAGTACTCAGGCGGGCAGTTGGGGTGCTTCGAGCTGAACCTCGTCTCGGTTGAGGAGCAGGAGGTCAGCCTCCGTGTCGATTGCACCGAGGGCGAGATTCATGCCGATCTGTGGAGTGGGCAGTGCGAGTGGAGCGCGCGCGGTGGGTCGCCGCAGGCGTTGCTCGTGCCATGCGCCCAGCCCGTCCATGGCTTCTCGGGGATGTATGAATCGATCGCCTCGTTCCTCGATTGCATCCGCGACGGGTCGCCCTCGCGTTCCGGCTTGGATGTCTGTCGTCGCGTCCACGAGATGGCACTCGCCTGCGCGCGCTCGGAAGCTGAGCGGGCGTCCGTCAGTGTTGAGTCACTGTAGACGCTACTCGCACGAAGAGGCACTGGTCACCGATGCCCGCCGCCAACTGGAGCTACGCATCGCGCCTTGAGGCGCTTCGAGAGACGAAGATGCGACACACGCGCGAGAAGCAAGAGCTGATCGGCGCGATGAACCACGACGACTGGGCGATCGTCCTCCCGCCGGAGGAGTACCGCGAGGTCGTTCAGACCATCAGCGGCTCGGGGATGCCGATCACCGACGTGCGGATCAAGGGTTTCGAGCCGGAGAGCAACCACCCGAACGGCGGCTTCTTCGGCCCAAAGGCTTGTGGCGCGAATTTTCGGAAGCTCCTCGAAGCTCACCCGCCCTACGCAGACCCCAACAGCTCGCTCCTCGGCGCGTACTGCGTGAACTTCGGATCCTACCGCAAGGCCGGCTGGAAGCCGGAGTTCGACTTCAGCCACCTCCACGCCGAGCAAGGCAAGTACCAGCTCGGAACGGGCATCGGCGCGCAGCAGCACTTCTGCCAGGACCTCTCCATCGGCCTCGACCTTGGTTGGGGCGGACTGCTGGAGAAGATCCAACACTACCGCGGCGTCAACGGCCCCGAGCACGCCGACTTTTACACCGGGCTTGAGGACGTCGCCGTCGGCATGCAGGCGTGGATTCGCACGAATGTCGACCATGCTCGTGAGCTGGCTGTGGCTGAGCCCAGCGCGGACATCCGTCATAGTTTGCGCGACATGGCGGACATGAACGAGCGGCTCATCACCGATGCGCCCGCCACCTTCCGCGAGGCGTGTCAGTGGATCGGCTGGTTCGACATGGCCGCGCGGATGTACAACGGCAGCGGCTCGCTTGGACGACTCGATGTCCTGCTCGAGCCGTACTACGAGCGCGAGCACCCCGCCGGTACGCTCAGCGATGAGGAGGCCATCTTCCACATCGCCTGCTGCTTGGTCATGGACACCGGTTACCTCCAGCTCGGCGGACCGCGCGCCGATGGCAGCGACGCCACGAGCCGCGTCTCCTACCTTGTCCTCGAGGCTGCTCACCGGCTGCGCATACCAGCGAACGTTGCTGTCTGTGTCGGCGAGAGCACCGATCCCGCGTTGCTCCGTCGCGGGGTCGAGGTGATGATCGAGGACAACACGGGAGTGCCGAAATTCCTGGGTATGGACAACTTCGCCGAGGGTTTCGCGAAGAACGGCTACCCCATCGAACTCGCCCGCGAGCGGGCGTACTCGGGCTGCCACTGGTGCGCCATTCCGGGCCGCGAGTACACGCTCAACGACTGCGTGAAGATCAACCTCGGCGCGATCTTCCAGGTTGCGTGGGGCGACCTGTTCGCCGACGACACCGAGCCTGACGTTGATCAGCTGTGGCGCCTCTTTGACCACCACCTCCGCCGCGCCGTTGAGGTCCTTGCCGAGGGCCTCGACTTCCACATGGCCCACATGCACGAGGTCTTCCCCGAACTGGTGATGGACTTGCTCTGCCACGGGACGATCGAGAAGGGGCTGGACGCGTCAAACGGTGGCGTCGAGTACGTGAATCTGTGCGTCGACGGCGCGGCACTGGCGACGGTTGCTGATTCGTTTGGCGCTCTTCAGCAGCGCATCGAGGTCGAGGGCAAGCTGACGTGGGATGACATCAATGGTCACATCGAGGCGAACTGGCAGGAGGCGGATGGCGAGCGCGTCCGACTCCTCATGAAGAACACGCCGCGGTTCGGCAGCGGGGACTCGCTCGGCGATGGTTACGCGCTCCGCATCACGCGGCTTTTCACCGAGGTCATTTCCGAGAAGCCCACGCCCGGCGGCTTCAACATGATCCCCGGTTTCTTCTCGTGGGCCAACACGATCCCCATGGGCGAGGCTCTCGGCGCCACGCCAAACGGTCGCCGCGCGGGCGAGCCTATCAGCCACGGCGCCAACCCCGATCCGGGCTTCCGCAAAGACGGCGCGCCGAGCGCCATGGCGTCGGCAATTGCCGCCGTTCAGCCGGGCATGGGCAACTCAGCGCCGATGCAGATCGAACTCGACCCCGGCCTGACTCGCGGGAGGGAGGCCGTCGACAACATCGTCAATCTCATCAAGACCCACATGGATCTCGGCGGGACGCAGATCAACATGAACGTGCTCGACGCGGACAAGCTCCGCGAAGCCCACGAGGATCCGAGCAAGTACCCCGACCTCGTCGTCCGCGTGACGGGCTTCAGCGCCTACTTCGCGAGTCTGTCGCCCGACTTCAGGCAGTTGGTGGTGGATCGTCTGATCGCGGAGTGAGTTGGGCCTACCACTCCCGGCTGTCCGGCACGTCTATCCACGCGCTGCCCCCGGCGATCGACTGCTGGCTCACGAGACCTGGCAGCGTCATATCCATCGATTCATGGATGTCGACCGGCGGTTTCGTGCCGGCCATGATGGCATCGATGAACTCGGAGACGACGTAGTAGTCGCCGCCCCAGTGGCCGCTCTCCTTCGCCGCGTCCGAGGGATTGAG
>PVBE011145520.1_pt1 | contig 116806 bp, 108 predicted proteins | sample 1631181 | NCBI WGS metagenome assembly PVBE01 (sample SAMN08397723, study PRJNA350692) | Marine metagenome, whole genome shotgun sequencing project. | isolation source: water | place: Pacific Ocean | collected 2012-04 | reverse complement strand
TACTGGATAGCCATAGCAGGCCCGAACTCTGTGGCCTGGACGATCGTGACCGACGTCAGCTAACCGCACCGAAGCCCTGCTCGCCTACCATCGGGCGGGGCTTCGAGAATTCGGGAATCTCCGCCCGCTGCAGCTCGGTCGCCCGAATCCAAAATCCCATCCCCATTTGAATCGGCCGGTATCGTCGTCATGGTTCCGGCGTCCAGGATCGTCAGCGTGTTCGCCAACGTCGGAGCCGCCTGACGACCTGCACTCGAGCGACGGTAGGATTCTCTCGTCGAATCGAGGGGCGGCTTCGTTTCAAGCAGTGGCCGTTTCGACAGGATTGCGGCGATTGCGATCGCCATCTTCCTTTCGACTGCGCTCTTTGCAGCCGGCGTCGTTGTGCCCGTCCGGGTGCGGCGCTAAGGTTCGAGGCGTTCCCCACCGGCTCCGAGCCCGGCAGCGGGACGAGGAGCCTGAACCGTGGACAAGACTTTCGAAAACCTGGCACTCGATCGTGTCGGTACCGACGGCCGGATCGGCCGGATCACGTTAAACCGCCCTGAGAAGCTCAACGCCCTGTCCCAGGACCTTCTCTTCGAACTAAACGAGGCGCTGCACGATTACGAGGCGGACAACGAAATTCGCGTCATCATCCTGCGAGGCGCAGGCAGAGTGTTCAGTGCCGGCTACGACCTCACCCCTCAGCGCAATCCCCAGAGCGCCGTGGCTCGCCGTTACGCGCCGGTCGACCCGGGCGGGCGACGATTGATCATGAGCATGCGCACGGGTATGCAGCAGATCACCGATATTCAGCTCTACTTCTGGAACATGGCCAAAGCAACAATTGCACAGCTCCACGGCTACTGCCTGGCGGGGGGTTGCGAGCTCGCGATGATGGCGGACATGGTCGTCTCCGCAGACGACTGCCAGATCGGCCACCCCGGTATGCGTGGTCTGGGCTACCCTCGAAACGGAGCCATCTGGCCGCTCGTTATAGGGATGCGAAAGGTTAAGGAGTTGTCGCTCTCCGGCGACTCGATCAGCGGGGCAGAGGCCGAGCGGATCGGCATGATCAACTACGCTTGGCCAAAGGATGAACTGGAGCAGCGGACCATCGATTTTGCGGACCGATTCGCCAACATGACGGCGGACCACCTCGCGCTGATCAAGGCGGCGTGCAACCGCTGGTACGAGAATATGGGCATCTACTCGAGCGTTCGCAGCTCAACTGAGATGGATGCCATGGGCCAGCTCACAGGTGAGGCCTATCTCTGGCAGGACAAGGTACGAAGCGCAATGGAGAGCGGCGGCGGACTCAAGGAGGCACTGGACTGGCGCGACGGCCGCTACTCGGACTATCGCACCAAGGCCGACAAGTAGAAGAGGTCGAAAGCTGGCCGCCTCTCCCGCCTGCTGGGGAGTCAGTTCGCCAGAGCGACCAGGTGGCCTGCCGCTACAGCTACCGCAGATCCGATCAGAATCAAATACCAGCGGCCGGTCAGCTTGGGAATCGCCAGCTGGCTGACCATCATTCCTGCGATCGCGATTGCGCCCACGTACAGGGTCGCTCGGAACGATTCTCGCGATAAGGGTTCGTCCAGCAGCATGATGGCGGCAAAGGCGATTACTGCCATGTCCGTCGGCAGGCCAGTGTAACGGCCGGAGCTTTCGTCCAGACCATGCACGTTGAAATAGCTGAGTCTCAGTGCAGCGGCCGCACCCAGAGCGAACGCTCCGGGGACGTATACACCGTTAAATTCACCAAACGCCAGAAGGACCAGGCCGAGGGCACCGCCGGCCGACACCATGTCCGCCAACGAGTCGAGGTTGGCGCCGAACCCTCGGTCCGTCGCCGACCGGGATGCTAGCCGTTTGGCAACCGGCCCATCCAAGACGTCGAAAATGAAAGCGAACACCAGGCCCACGCCAGCCGCCTCGAACTCGCCGCGGACCGCAAACACGATCGCCAGAACGCTCGAAAGCAACCCTGCCAGCGTCAGAAGGTTGGCGGCATCAACCAGATGGCCGACTATCGGCCGCGGGGATAGGGTCTCCTCTGACATGGGCCGCGACGAGTTCAAACCAAAGTAGCCAGGGCCTGCACAAGCCGACGATTCTCCGGTGGCGTCCGCGACGCTATCCGAACGTATGAGTCCGCGTTCGCAATCGACTTGCCGCCGCAGTCTTTGATCAACATCCCATGGGTCACGTAGAGCTTCCGGGCAAGCGCAGCGCCGGAAGCCCCCGGTCGCGTCAGTTTGCAGAAGACGAAGTTGGCGTCCGGAGGCAAGGGCTCGAGACCGGGCAGTGACTTGAGGGCTTCAAACAGCTCGCGGCTCGCAGCCCGCGTGCGCTTACAGCTCTGCGCGAACTCACGCTGGTAGCGGCCAGCTGAGCGCAGGAACGCCTCCGCCAATCCGTTTACGTTCCAGATCGGGAGGCTTCGGCGAACCTCCTGGATAAGACTCAAGTCGGCACTCATCAAATAGCCAAGCCTGAGACCAGCTACACCGAACACTTTGCTCAGGCTCTTTATCACGACCAAGTTCGGATACTCCCCGAGATAAGGCTCGACGCTACCGCTCCTTCCCTCCGAGGAGAACTCGATGAAGGACTCGTCCACGAACAGCCGGCAGCCGCGACCCTCCAGGCGCCGCGCCAGACGGAGAATATCGCCCCGAGGGACTGAGAGCGCCGTCGGATTGTTGGGCGTGACCACCACGACCGCATCAGCACCCGACCCAACCGCTGAGTGCTCAAGGAGTTCCACGTTAAGCTCAAATGTCTCCGGATCCAGCGGCACTCGAGTGAGCTGGCCAGCCGCCACAACTTCCTCGTACTCATTAAATGAGGGCACAGGCAGAGCAAGGTGCTGGAAGTACTTCGTGCCTAGAATCTTGATTAACTCGGCCGCGCCATTAGCCACTGCGAGCGTCTCTGGCGCGGCCCCGGTCCAGTTTCCGACGAGACGCGTGAGCTCACTTTGGCCGACCGGGTAGCTGGATATGATGTCCGAAAGCTCAGAACGGAATCCATCGATCATTTCGGGCGGAGGGAAATAGAGATTGTACAGGTAAGAATGGTCAACGAGGCCAAGTCGCCAGTAGGCGCCGTGCAGGTTACGGATCCGGTCAAACTGAGCATCACGATTGGAGAAGAGAAATTCGGCATTGTCGAGGTCGCGGTGGTCGTCGACCTCGCACCACCGTGTGCCCGACACATCAACCGCCTTCAAGTCTCGTAGGGAACCTTCGGCAACAAGGTCGCGGAGAACCGACTCATAGTAGTCCTGCACGTTCCCGGACTCGATCCTGGCGCTGAGCTTTGGCAGAAGCCGGTTTCGCATCAGGTCGGCCCTGAGGAGATAGATATTCACGGTCTTGAGTGCCTGCCGCAGGTCCTGGCTGCTCCCCTGTTCCGAGCCGAGAATAAATTGGGTGACGAAGTCCTCCTCATTGCGATTTACGACGGTGCCCGACAATCCCGGTTGGAACCGCGCGACGGCTGCGCTGCTCCCTTCCTGACGCAAGAGCCTCGCAATCACCTCCTCATCGAAGACGACGTCGCCCTCCAGAAGCAGCAAGTCCTCCCCGAAGTAATCGCGGGCATCCCAGAGCGAGCAAATATTATTTGTGGAGGCGTAGAGAGGGGCCTCGACGTAGATAACATCAATTCCCCAGACCCGATCACCGACCCGCGCCCTCACGGCGTCGCCTTTGTACCCGACAACGACCACGACCTCGGCGACGCCCTCCGCGGAGAGCACCCGCAGGGCGCGAAGAAGAATTGGCTCGCCATTGACCTCAGTCAGGCATTTAGGTGCGTCGGCAGTGATCGGTCGGAGCCGCTCGCCGCATCCGGCGGCGAGAATGACAGCCCGCCGCACTCGGGCCTCCGCTGCAACCGGATGGCGCGCGGCTAAATCGGCTTCCGGAGTTACGACGTGTTCCAGCAACCTCACCTCCGGCGCGCACGCTTGCGCGCCGCGATTCGCTGAGGACCCGAAGTTTCACAGCCGGTCCGTGGCCGTGAACGCCGAAAACTTCGCCCACCATCATCAAAAATCTTAAAACGCCAACCTTGGATCGCCCAACGAACTTGGACCCTCTTAGCAGACGTTCGTGCTACACACACCGCCACCGGTGGCTTTAGCCAGACTCGGTCGCTCTGTCCGGCTGAACAATAGGCTAATATACACAACTCCGCCGGACCCTTCGAGGACGTTCGAAGGTCGAGGGCGGCCCGAGTCGAAGGGCTGAGTAGCGGTCATGGAGCCACGTCTTGATTATCAGAAAGTCCGAGACTATTGGGATCGAGCCGCCATCAGCGCGGCCGCGGCTTCCTACATGGCGCATGAACAGGGCCTCCCGCAGAGCTGCGTTGATTACCGGTTCAGGCAAGAACGAGCCGTCGTCGAGCGCTGGTTCGCCAAGCTAGGCAGGGACGCCGCGGTACTGGACGTCGGCTGCGGGGGTGGGGCATGGAGCGCGCTCTTCGCCCGCAGGTTTGGAAGCGTAACAGGAATCGAGCTTAGCAGCGGGATGATCGAGGCCGCCCGCCAGCGGCTGGCCGGACTGGACAATCTGGAACTCCTCGAAGGGGACGCTCTTCAAGTATTGCCGCGGCGTGAGTTTCACGGAGCATTCCTCGGTGGACTGCTCATGTACGTGAACCGCGATGACACAATTCGCCTACTTCGCAAGATTGGTGAGAGAGTTCCACTGGGCCCCATAGTTCTGCGAGAGTCAACGGTTCGCCAGGGGGTCGAGGTCAAGACCGAGGACTACCACGTTGTGTACAGATCCCCCGACGAATACCGCGCCATCGCCGCCGAAGCGGGCCTCCGGGTTCGTGCGGTCGAGCGGAACATCGGCTACGCCAGAATGGAGGTGGCCGTCGAAGTGGTGAATCTGCTCCGGCGAATACCCCTACTGGGCCGGCGGGGACCGGCTGCGATAGGTCGGCCCGTTTGGAGAGGGCTCTCATTAACGGCACCGGTGAGCCTCGGCCTGATTCCGCGATCCATCGAGGCGATGGGCATCAGCTGGCCACATCTGACCAACCATTTCTTCCTTCTCAGCACCGAATAGCCGTTCGCGCCGAGTTTCACCCCGGATCGGTGGATTGCGAGGTCCGGACTCATCCTGCTTAAGATGGAATGTTGGCCGATGCAGGGTGGGTGGGACCTGAGATCCAGGGCCTAGGCTCCCGGGAAGGAAGCAGGCGACCTTGGACACCAGAGTCCGCACCAACGACGGGAGCACTCAGGTGATCAGCGAGTCTCAAATCGCGCGCCTCAAGCTGCGCCTGCAGGGACAATTGCTACAACCAGGCGCCCCCGGTTACGAGGAAGCGCGCACCGTCTGGAACGCCATGATCGATCGCCGGCCTGCACTCATCGTGCAGTGTTTGGACGCCGATGACGTGACAACCGCGGTTAACTTCGCTCGCGAGAGCGGAGTGCTCATGGCGGTAAGAAGTGGTGGCCACGACATTGCCGGCAACGCAATCTGTGAGGGCGGCCTCGTCGTCGACCTGTCACAAATGAAGACCATCGCCCTGGACGCTGCGTCGCGTCGGGCCAGTGTTGAACCCGGCGTGACCTCGGCAGAACTCGATCGAGCGACGGCGATCCACGGGCTCGCGGTACCGGTGGGGATAAACTCGATGGTCGGGGTTGCAGGATTGACACTCGGCGGCGGAATCGGCTGGCTCAGCCGCAAGTATGGCCTCACCCTGGACAATCTCGAGTCGGTTGAGATAGTCACTGCGGACGGACACATGCTGAAAGCATCCGTGCAAGAGCACGAGGACCTGTTTTGGGCGGTGCGCGGCGGAGGTGGAAATTTCGGGATCGTCACGAAATTCGAATTCGGCTGCCACCCGCTTAGTCCGCATCTGCTCTGCGGAACAATTGCATTCCCATTCGAAGAAGCGTTCTCGGCTCTTGGCCGCTACCGGACATTCTGCGAGACGATGCCCGAAGAACTCAGCGCCAGGGCGGTCCTTCGCCAAGCCCCCCCGCTCCCATTTCTGCCGCCCGAGGTCCACGGCCGAGAGGTGTTTGCCCTGACCCTTTGCTACGCAGGTCACCCTTCGGACGGCGACAAGCTGGTGGATCAGCTCCGCAGCTTCGGTCATCCCCTTGGCGAGGACATTGCGGTCCGTCCGTTCGCAGAGTGGCAGCAGGCGTTCGACGATCTCCTGGTCGCCGGGGCGCGAAACTACTGGAAGTCTCACAACTTCTTTGAGCTGCCAGACCCGCTCCTCGAAGCCATGACCGACTACGCTGGCACCGTTCCTTCTTCGGAGTGCGAGTGCTGGTCGCCTCGATCGGCGGCAAGGTGTCCCGGGTCCCGCCCGAAGCCACGGCGTATGCGCACCGGGATGCTCGCTTCGTGATGAACGTTCACGCTCGTTGGCCCGATCCTGCAGACGACAAGCGCTGCATCTCCTGGGCGCGCGAGTTCTTCAGGGCCACCGGGCCCTACGCAAGCGACGGCGTTTACGTGAACTTCATGACACCGGACGAATCGAGGCGCGCGCCGGCGGCATTTGGGCCGAATCTCGAAAAGCTTTCACGCGTAAAGCTGCGCTACGATCCCGGGAATCTATTCCGACTCAATCCAAACATCATGCCTGTGGGCAGGTAACTTCTCGGCCGCTATCCAGTCGCATCGTCTTCTGCGCGTCCGCGAATCGCGTCTGCCCTCTCAAGCCATCTGGCGAAGCGTCTTTTGAGTGAGAAGCATGATCACTGCTGTGGTGGAAAGGATTACGCCGCTGACAGCCATCCAGGCCGGCGCGGTCAACAGCGCGGCGCCCGCCCCCGCCAGCAGCGAACCAAGCGGCCCGATGCCCTGCAATCCCAGCGTGTGGATGCTCACGACGCGTCCCATCATCTCGTCCGGGGTGTTCGCCTGAATGAGCGTCTGGTTAAGATTCATAAAGACGCCAGCTGACATGCCGCCAATGAACATGATCGCTGCGGTCAGTCCATACCAGGGGGACAGGCCAAGCCCGGCAAGAACGACCCCCCCGAGGATCAGCGAGGAGATGAACCAGCCCCCCTTATTCCGAAGACGAGGCATCGAAGCGAGTCGCAGCGAGCTGGTAACCATCCCCACCCCCATAAACACGAAAAGCAGGCTTGCAGCGAAGGCTTCTCTACCCAGCTCATCCTTCGCTATCTTTGGGAGGAGCGCCGCGAACGGTCCCATCATGAAAAGTCCCGAAATGAAGAGCATTACGATCAGCATCCGGATGCCTTGATGGCCCCAAACGAATCGAAGGCCGTCGCCCAGTTCGCTGAGCGGGTTGCGGTAAACTGAGGTGCCCCTTGCTCTCGGGACCCGCAGAGGCACAAGGGCAAGAGTGCCGACCAAGAGTACAATTGCCTGGGCGAGAAAGGCTCCCCCAATCCCCCAGAGGGCGATCGCCAAACCGCCGAAAGCCGGTCCCGCAATTTGTGAGATATTCTGACTCATGCTCATCATCACGACACCATTGAGGAGTCGGTTCCGGTCAACGACGCTCGGAATAATCGCGTTCCGGACCGGAAGCCCCACTGCAACTGTCGCCCCCACCCCGAAAGCGAGAGCGAGAGCGATTCCGGTCGACATTGCGTCGGCAAGCGAAATCACAGCTGCCACGATTGTTACTAGAACGGCCGCCAACTGACTGATAAGAACCAAGATTCTTCGGTCCATGCGGTCCGCAAGGACGCCGGCTGGAATCGTCACGAACAGAACTGGAATCCCCAGCATGAATACGACGAGGCCGGCGGCCCCTGAGCCCTGCCCTATCTCGAGGACGAGCCAGACGAAAGCAAATCGCTGCGTGGCCTGCACGAGCGCGAAACCGAAAGTGTTTATCCATAGGAAGGTGAACGGTCGCGATTTGAACGCAGAGAACATTTCGAGCGATGGCCCGCGTCGTCTGCCCTGTTGCTCACCGGACGCGGTCCTCGCTGTTTGACTCACGGACCGGGATGCTACAGCACCGCCTAATGACCCGTTACACCCCCTGCGATGGAGTCGCGACGTCAGTGGTGGCCGGCCTTAACCTGTTCTGCAGCAACAAGCCGCTTTGATCCCACCCCATCAAGGAGACGACCCGTAAATGAAGTACCATAGACTCGCTGCGTACGCGCTTGCTCTCGCCGCCCTTCTGTCCGCGTGCGGTGGCGGCGACGACCTTGAGAAGGCCCTTGACGAGGTCACCAGCCGTGACCTGTCGATCATGGTGTTGCCCGAGGAGGGCTGGGGCGAACTCGCGGAAGATATGGCGATCGACCCGGACTCCGGTTTCGAAGACAACAAATCGGCGGCCGATGATTCTTTGAACCCGAACGACGAAGAGGACGATTTCGAACTCGCCGGGCGAATAAACGGTTACTCACTCTCATTCGAGTCTGCCGATTTCGAAAAGGCACTTCTTGCGGAGGACGGGATTCTCAGCCTGTCGAGCGAGGTATGGATATTCACCACCGAAGAGGACGCTGAGCGCGACATCCAGCGGCGACTTGACGAACTCGAAGAGTTCGAAGGCGTCGAGCTGGATGATGTAATCCTCGATTCCTACCTCGAATTTGATGCCGACATCCCGGGCGACCAGGCTGGCGGGATCGAAATGACAATCTCGGTCTCCGTGCTCGACATCAGCTTCAAGATGACCGTGGCGTTCATTAGGACCGGACGCCTCGTCGCCTCCGTCGGGATCGGGACCCTAGATGGCACCGACGTAAGGGACGAAGCTGTCGGGGCAGCCAACGAACTCGAGAAACGGATTCGTGGAGTGGCGCTAGGTGAGATTGACGACGTTCCCGTCGACATCCCGAGCCCGGATAAGAATACCGGTCCTCCCGCAGATGCCGATCCGCCCCCGGGCGTTCTGGATCTCTCGAAGGTGGCCCTCGGCTTGGACGACCTCCCGGACGGCTTCGTCATCACCGAAGAATTCTATGAAACATCTCCGAATCTGGAGATCGAAAGGAGCTTCGGCATCGGAGACCGATTAGCCATCAGCGTGGCCGGGACCGACGTCGTGTTTTTGCAGAGCACCGTCACTCTCTTCGGGTCGGTGTTCGAGGCACAGCTTCTCTTCGATTTCTTCGAGACGATTCCGGACAACGAGGCCTTCCTGGAGACCTTAGCCGTGGATATGGGCCCAGGAGCCACCGTTGCGGCCGCGCGTTCTGAGACGGTGGACGGCATCGGCGAGCAGGCCATCGCCGTTGTTTGCCTAGTAGAGAGTAGCTCAGGAGACATCGGTTTCGCGTTCATGCTGGTTCGAGTCGAAAGTGCGGTAGCCTTCGTCACTGCGACGGCATACGCTGACAACTTCGAGTTGAGGGATCTACTTCCCCTGCTGCAAGTCGAAGCCGGAAGGCTCGCCACCATCTTCCGTCAGTAGGCGTAGGCAATCACCCGGAAATGACCAGCAGTGCCTTGCCGCCGAACCAATCGATGGTCGCACGAGCGTTACACCTTCCGTAACAACGTAGCGGCCGACACACGATGGCCATCTACTTCCACAACGACAAGGCACTCGCCACGGTGCGGGCACGGTAACAGCAACGGCGAAGGAAAATCGCCCCCAAGAAGTGGGGCGGCTTTCTGCCAGGCGAAATCAGCTGGCCAAGAACTTCTCTTCGTCAAACGTGACGAATCTCTCGGGAATGAACTTGCAGGTCCAGCGGTCCGGACTGTGCATATGCTTCAACCAGATGAACGAAGCGTCGTGGTTGGCGTTGCCGTGCGAACGCTCCGACAGACCCTGTAGAAACATGACCTCGATCTCCGGGCGATAGTCGAACTCTACGCGGCCAATAGCCGTCACTGAGCCTGTCTCGTGGTGAATTGTGACTGTGCTACGCGAATCGTTGTGCAGTCGGTTCGTCTTTGCCCGACCCTCGATCGTCGTCAGGTAGATGTCTCCGTTTACGCAAACCGGCGACACGATGGCCAGCACAGCTGCGCCATCAGAAGTGGTCCAGCTCCAAGCCGCCTGACCACCTTTCAGCATCGTCCGCCAGAACTTGCCTTCGTCCATCTCGTACGGCTTGTTCCACGGCTTGACGTTTGTTTCTCTTGCCATCTCGGATCACTCCTAGCGACGGTTTCCACCGTGGGTTTGCGGGCTAATCGGCGAGGAACTTTTCCTCGTCGAAAGTCACGAATTTCTCGGGAACGAATTTGCAGATCCATCGGTCTGGGCTGTGCATATGCTTCAGGAATAAGAACGAGCCCTCATGATCCACGTTGCCGTGAGACCGTGCCGACATACCCATGAGGAACATGACTTCGATCTCCGGGCGGTAGTCGAACTCCACGTGGCCGATAGCGGTTACCGATCCTGTCTCGTGGTGAATCGTGATCGTACTCCGAGGGTCCTCTAGCAGACGGTTCGTCTTCGCCCGACCTTCGACTGTGGTGAGGTAGATATCCCCGTTAACGCAAACCGGCGACACGATGGCCAGCACAGCTGCGCCATCGGAAGTGGTCCAGGTCCAGGCCGCCTCGTCACCTCTCAGCATCGTCCGCCAGAACTTGCCTTCGTCCATCTCGTACGGCTTGTTCCAGGCATTCACTTTGGTCTGAGTAGTCACTCTCCAGTTCTCTCCTTACTCCGGCCCGGGCTCTGCACCACATTTCCACACCGCTGCGGGCCCCTTCGGCCAGGGGCACGGCCTTTCAACGGTCCGTATTCAGTCGGCGAGAAGCTTTTCCTCGTCGTACGTCACGTACCTCTCCGGAATGAACTTGCAGGTCATCCGGTCCGGGCTGTGCATGTGCTTGAACCAAATGAAAGCAGGCTCATGAGTCTCAGATTTGTTGCCGAACACTCGCTCTTGCAGGCCCTGGAGGAACATCACCTCTACTTCTGGGCGCAAGTCGAATTCAACGTGGCCAATGGCTGTCACAGAGCCTGTCTCGTGGTGGAAAGCAACCGCGCACCGCGGATCTTTGAGAAGCCTGTTCGTCTTCGCCCGCCCCTCAATGGTCGTCAAATAGATGTCGCCGTTGACACACACCGGCGATACGATCGCCATGACCGCAGCGCCATCGGCTGTCGCCCACGTCCACGCACATTGGCCACTCATAACGAGGGTGCGCCAGAGCCCGCCTTCGTCTAGTTCGTAGGGTTTGTTCCACGCTTTAACTTCCGTAGCCATGCTCAACCTCCTCGGTATTCAGATCCGTCGCCGACGGCAACAGTGGCGCGGTGTCAGCCTCCCTAGTCACGAGGCAGCCCGGCGCCGGAGAAGGTAATGAATTTTTCCTTGCTGACCTTGATTGACACACGTGTTGGTGAATCCAGCTTGCTCGCCAGTTTGCTCGCTTTCGCTGGATCGTCCGGATACCTCTGCTTTGCCGAGGCCTCGCAAACGCTCGCAGTCAAAGCCGGATCGGAAATGACCTCGGCCTGCCCGCGGACCGTGGCCGCCCCACCGGGCCCACCCCAGCACATGGAGATACGAGGGTCTTTTCGCAGTGACTGAACGATCGCCTGCGACTCCTCGGCGGTGAAGTACACGTAATCCTCGTTGAGCAGCGCGAACGGCACCGTAATCGCCCGGGGAGATCCATCGCTCGCAACCCAGGCGGCCTGGGCCACCGGAACGGCACGCATAAGCGTGTTGATCCCCTCGCCGTCGAGCACGAATTCCTTCAGATGATTGTAGTAGCGAATCTGCTTTTCGTGTTCGTCGTTCCAGAAGTGAATGAATTTGAAGTCGTCGCTCATGTCTCCTCCTAAATGATTCCGGCGGCTCGCTGACCGGAGGAGATCTCCGCCCCCGCCGCCCCAGGCAGATGGGGCTGCATGTCCACCGAGAGTCCGCGCGGCGGCACGCACATACATGCCGCCGCGCGAACCTTGCGGCACTCTAGACGGTTTCGCATGCAGGCAGCAAGCATGATGAAGAGGCCTGACGGCGGTCTCGAGGTGTCTTCTCGCAGCGAGAGCGCCCCCAAGAACGCCTAGGCACCGACCGAAATTTCTAAAGCTTGGAGCCGGCCAACGGTCGTTGACAGCGCAAGACTGGCGAGCACTACGTTCACTATCCCCACCAAGACCACCACCGACATCAGGGCGGTGAACTCGCCCGCTCCGGGAGAGCTTCCGAGCACCATCGCAAGGAGCGAAAGTCCCGCGACTGAGCCAACGTAACGCATCAGTGAGAGCGTGCCGGCCGCCGACCCCGCGACAGACTGAGGCCAGGCCGCCATACCGGAGGACTGCTGCGCAGCCATTCCCAGTCCGGAACCGATTCCAACCACCGCCAGAGGCAGACCGAGGATGTAAGTTCCATCGAATGCGACGACCAGCAGTATTCCGGCCGAGGCCGCAAGCCTCGTCAGGGACCCGGTCAACAGTCCAACGCGCACTCCGTAGCTCGCGGCCACTCTTCCCCCGATGGGCGCAAACACCACATTCATCATGCTCATCGAAAAGAGGAGGAGCCCAATTGCCCCGGCGCCGAGGTCGTGCTCGCCGCGGAGATACACCGGCAGCGCCACGAGGGTCGTGTAGAAGCCAAGATTCGATACCGCCGTCATCGCTCCTGCCCTGGCGAACGCAAACCTGCGAAAGAGATTCAGGTCAACCACCCCTTGTCCCGAGGCCCTGAAACGCGATACATATGCCGCTATTCCCAGGGCGGTGACACCGACTGCAATCCATGGGTAGATGCCGCTGTCAGACTGGATCGCCGACCCCAGGAACGCGAGGCCAGCAAATGCAGTGACCAGAGCCCCCACCGATATGACATCGATGCGGAGCGAGCGCCTGCCTCTTCCTTGGTCGGACGGGATTGTTCCCAGGAGAAGGAGAACCACCACGACAACCGGAATGTTGATTAGGAAGAGCCAGCGCCAGCCAAGGGCCATAAGGATCAGACCTCCGACAACCGGCCCGGATGCCGCACCCGCCGAAACCATCGCGCCATTAGTTCCAAGAACGACCGGCAGTCGTTCAAGGTCAACGCTCTTGCGAAGGAATGCCGTTGCGCTAGGAATCAGAATCGCGGCCGACACACCCTGCAGCGACCGGGTGACCACGAGCATTTCGTAGCTCTGCGAAAACGCCGCTACCGCCGAGAATGCCGCCATCCCAAAGAGCCCGGCCCGCAGCACCGTTAGGCTCCCAAGAGCATCTCCAAGCCGACCGCCGATCGGCTGCGCTATTGCGACCACTACGAGATACGCCGTGATCAGCCACGAGACCGAGACAACGCTGACCCCGAACTCTTCCCGGATGCCCGGGAGGGCCACAGCGATCATGGTGGAGTTGAGGGGCGTGAGCAGCGCGGCGGCACCGACGATCAGGGCAAGTCGGCGCCCGACAGTCGCTTTTTTCTCCTGCATCGATCAGAATATTAAAGGCGCTCGGCCCAAACTGCTGGGGGCGATTAACCCAGCGGCGCTCAACTACTTTGATGCCCGCGCCACTGCAGCGAAGGCCGAGTCGATGGAGCCCTCACGGTCGTCCGGTTCGATCAATGGGTGCGCGAGGATTTCCCCCATCCCCGCTTCTTTCCAACGCCCAAGACCTTCGGCGACTTCAGCCTCGGTCCCAGACACGACAAGGTCGTTCAGGAGTTCGTCGGAATACCCTTCGGAGACGTCGTAGCCAGCGGTAGCAAACATCCCCTGGTAGTTCGGCACGCGCGCATACATTGCCAGCTGAACACGCGCTTTTTCCCGGACGGACGCGCGATCGGTGGAAACCGCGACCGGCACATGGGCCACAAGCGGGGGAGCTTCGCGCCCGGCCCGGGCTGCCCCGGCGTTCAGCGCATCGATGGCCTTACCGGAAAGATACCCGAGCGGACACATCCAGGAGATAGCGCCGTCACTCAGCTCGCCGCAGAGGTCGAACGACTTCAGGCGGAGAGCGGAAGCCATCACGGGAACGTTTGATTTCGCGGGAAGGCGTCCTCTCACGCGGACGTGCTCTCCTGACTGATCGGCTTCACCTTCGTGCAGCAAGGCGCGGATTGCGACGAGGTTTTCGCGGAGATTGGTGAGAGGCTTCCGGTACTCCATCCCGAACATTCGATTGACCAGGATGGCGCTGGTCGGACCGATGCCCAGTCGAAATCGGCCGGGCGCAAGCTGCTCCAACGCCAAGCTCTCCTGAGCGAGAACAAGGACGTGCCGTGACCACGTATGCACGATCGCCGTTCCCAGTTTGATGTTGTCGGTGGCCACCAGCGCTGCTGCATAGGTCGGCAGTAGATCCACGCCCCCGGCACCACCCATCGTGGCCCACGCAGCGTCAATGCCAGCCGCCTCTGCCTGCTTGATCTGCGCAACCGCCGAAGGCGCATCTGCTGCTTGTATGGCCACTCCGAACATCACCGGCCTCCAATTCGAGCTGCTGCCAACGTTGTCACGCGTTGCAGCTGAGGCGCAACGCTCCTGGCTGCAGCCTCGCGGATTGCCGCGCGTCCCGAGGTAAGATTCGGCCTACAAGGAGCGCCCATGTCTGCCACGAACGAAGGTCCGAATCCCGGGCTCGCCCAGTACGCCTTCAGCGTCAGCGACCTCCCACGCACCGCCCAGCTCTACACCCAGGTTCTCGGGTTTGTGAAATCCGACGGTCTCCTTCTCTGGGGCAACTTACTCGGCAACATCCAGGGAATACCAGACCCCGGCGCGGTCCTCTGGTGGGCTATCGATCGACAGGACTACGTGCAGCTCGAACTCTGGGACTACAGCAGGCCAACGCCCCGAGCCAAACCACTTGACTGGCGGCCAAGCGACATCGGGTACAATCGCATCTCGGTGCACGTCGCCGACTTCGACGGGACGTTGGCCAGCCTTGCCGGTTTCGGTGTCCCGCCTGTCGCCCCGCCGCTCGGGCCAGCGGGTGACAGGCGTGTTTGCGTCCGGGACCAGGACGGATTTCTGATCGAACTGATGGAAAGGGACCCGCTACCGGATGCCCGCGAGCCCCGCTGGCCCCAGGCCAGTTCGGCCATTCGGAGCGTTAGTCTTTCGGTGGCGGACATCGGCAAGTCCCGAGCGTTCTGGATCGAGACTCTCGGCCTAGAGGAAGTCGACGCTGCGCTCTTGCACTCTCATGAGATGGAAGCCCTTTGGGACCTCGCGGGGGCGAAATCGAAAAGGATTCTGGTCCGCGCTGGTGATGGGCTTCTTGAAATCCAGCAGTACAGCGAACCCATGCCGCGTCCACGGCCCGACGGGTATCTCCTCAGCGACATCGGCATACTTAACGTCGCCCTCGGCTACCGGGACCGGGAGCCGTTCCAGGCGGCGTTCGACCGGCTCGTCGCAAACGGCTACAAGGCGAACGTCCAGCCCAATCCCGAGGGGCCGTTCACTTCCGTTTACGTGAACGATGACCAAGGGTTCTCGCTCGAGATGTTCTACTGCGACCAGTCCCTGGACGAATATCTCGGATTCACACCCGAAAGAAGTTGGGGGAGCTAAAGGCCCTGTCGTCCAGAAAGCGTTTCAGTTGCCCCAGACGTGTCCACCATCAACGTTAATCGCCTGCCCCGTAATCCACCCCCCCCGATCGGACGCCAAGAATAGAACCATCTCAGCGCACTCAGAGCCATTACCAGCCGTCCCAAGAGGAATCGAACGCAGGGTTCGCTCCCAGCGCTCCCCTCGGCCCAGGTCATCCATCCTGTAGGTGTCTATCACCCCGGGGCAGACCGCATTCACGCGGATCTTATACTTCGCCAGTTCGAGAGCCATCGACCGGCTGAGGGCGTTGATACCGGCCTTCGATGATGCGTACGCGGCCGCGTTGGCCCCGGCGAGCTTGCTGGCAATCGATGAGATGTTGACGATGCTTCCGCCATAGCCCTGCTTGATGAGCTGGCGGGCGACTTCGCGTGAAAGCAGGAATGTGCCGTCCAAGTTGGTCACAAGTACGTTCCTCCACACCTCGTAGGGAAGCTCGGTCGTGGGGACACGGTCGTCGCCACGCGCCGCCCCGGCATTGTTCACAACAACATCTATGCGCCCGAAGTCAGCTACAACTCGTTCGACGAGGTCGGCGTTGGCCTGCTCGCTCCGGATATCGCTAACAAGCGGGAGCACCTTCGTGCCGTGCTCGCGGCATTCGTCGGCAACACTCTCGATGTCCCGCCAGCCCACCTCCTTTTCGTCGTCCGGATAGCGGTCGGATGGGCGGCCCGAGCCAGTGAGGACAACATCAGCGCCAGCCTCAGCAAGCCGCCGCGCTATCGGCCGGCCAATGCTTCGCATGCGACCTGCTCCGGTGATCAAGGCAACTTTGCCGGAAAGCTCTTTTTCCATGTTCTCTCTCCACGCTCAGTGCCAGTGACTGGCGCAGAGGGATAGTACCGGACGCGACGCCGTCGAGCGGACTGCATCAGATGTTCGCTTCTTGGCAGCGTAATCACGAAGCGCGCGCCAGCCGAGTTCGCGCCCTCAACCCAGATGGAACCGCCATGCTCTTCTACAATCGCCTTCGCGATCGAAAGGCCGAGCCCATTTCTGCCGGTGTTCGTCTTCCGGCGCCCCTTCATGGCTACCCGTATCCTAATACAATGTCCAGGCACCGCCTGTACTGGACAAGGCAAGGCTGAGGGGGGGGGAATTGGACAGCTGTTGCACAGGCCAGACCCGCCGCACCGCAATCGATTTCATTCTCGACCCCCGGTGCAGGACCGACGGGCCTCTTCCCGGACAGCCGGGAGAGCAAGTCACGACTAGCGACGGCGCCGGCATTCGGTTTTCGACTCTCCTCGGCGGCGGGTCGACCATTACCGAGATTCGCTACCAGTCATCAAGCTGCGCCACCCTCACGGCTTATTCAGAGGTGCTTGGGGAGCTGGTAATCGGGACGCCAGCACGAGAGGCGATTACCGTCACACCGGCCACTCTAATCGGCGCGCTTCCGGGAATTCCGCCCTCTCGGCAGGATCGCGCCCCCGTTGTGGTCCAGGCGTTCTGGTCGTCGGTCGCAGCGGCCATCGAGTCTCAAGAGATGGAGTCCTCCTCATGAAGGTCGCCTACATATTTTCGACACAGGGGCACACCGTTTCCTACAAGCTGGGCCGCATGATCCTTCCCCAGCTGGAGGAAGACAGACACGGGGTCGAGGTCGTCGGGATGTTCTTCTTCGAGGACAACAACTACGTGTTAATGAAGGGCAACCCCATAGGGGAGCGGCTCCACCGCCAGGCCAAGGAGAAAGGCATCCTCCTGATGGGTTGCGATCAGTGCTGCTATGAGCGAGACATCGCGGATAAGTTGCTCGAGGGCGTTCCAATCGGCTGCTTCCCCGATCTTTATGGCGCGCTTGCCGGCAACCCGCCGGACCACGTCATCACTCTCTAGATCACCCTCGGAGACCCCGTACGGTAACCCTATGTATCCCCCGGGATCTCCCGTAAATCCCTTGAAGCCGTCGAATATTAAATCAAAGGTCTTACACGGACTGCGGCCAAGGTCCCATTTCATTTATTCGACCTTGGCCGCACATCAACCTGAGGAGATCTCGCGATTCAAATCAGCAACTCGATGTCCAACGACTACTACGGTGCCGAAGTCCGGCGGCAAAACGGCCGCCATCCCAGCGCCTCAGCACCCAGCCGCGACGACAGGGGGTGCTCCGCTTACGTCGATAAGCAGGAGAGCCAACGACGAAACCACAGGCGGGCCCAGGCCGACGGAATTCGTCGCGGCGAGCGAGGATGCCTCGCCTGTGGCGACACCCGGATCTATTGGGGCGAGGCCTGCCCGGCCTGCTCGATCATCCCCATCGAATGGCAATGAGCCAAGGTGCTAGACCTTCCGGGACAACTTCCAGGGGCTCGACTCAACGCGATGGCCGATGTAGTCCTGAAAATTACGTCGCTGACGGGTGAGAACATCGCGCCAAAAATGAGAAAGCTCGCCGTCTGAGCAGCGAGGAGAGCGGGCGAATCGTCATCATTCCCGTGGTGGACGAGAACAACCATCAGACCTCCTCGACGATCCCGACGTTCGCACAGATGTTCCCGCGTGGAACCGAGGGGAAGAGCGGCCATTCCGGCGTCGTGGGTGAGTTTGTTCAGCTCACGACGCCAATCGCCGGAGGTTCTTACGACAGCCCCACCACGCACGTACCCTGAGGCACTGGCGCACGAGGTTCATGGAGCGAACTGACTCCGTATTCCAACTCGGGTATGACGACCGGTTCATACGAATGTGGGAGTACTACCTGAACCTCAGCGAAGCATGATTCAGAACCGGGATGCTCCGGGACCAGCAAATCATCTTCGAAAAGCGGCGTGGTGTTCCTGCTGCGTCGTATTAGCAGGTGCCGACCTACCCTGTGTGGCCGGGCCACCGGCACGGGGAGGGCTCCCGCTCTGGGCATTCGGTCCACGGATCCTCGACTAAAGGCCGTAGCGCGAAACTGCCCGCGCTGCGATTCTAGAGGAGGAGGCCCTGGTGACCGCCCTTGCCATCGAGACCTTTGCGCTTTCAAAGGAATACGTGCCCGGCGTACGGGCCCTCGATGGCCTCGACCTGCGCGTCGAGAAGGGCGAGATATTCGGATTCCTCGGGCCAAATGGGGCCGGCAAGTCGACCACCATTCGCCTGCTGTTGGACCTGATCCGACCGACTGGAGGGCGGGCCGAGATCCTTGGCTTCGACTGCCAGGGCCAGTCCCAAGAGGTTAGAGCCGCCGTCGGTCACCTACCCGGCGACGTTCGCCTTTATCCGAACATGACTGGTAAACAAACGGTCGACTTCTTCAGAAATCTGCGCCAGCGGAAGGTGAACCAGTCTCGGGTCTCCTACCTCGCAGAGCGCCTGGAACTCAATCTTGAGCAAAAGGCGGGAGAGCTCTCGAAAGGCAACCGCCAGAAACTAGGGTTGCTGATAGCGCTGCTCGACAAACCGCCGGTGCTTCTCCTCGACGAACCTATGTCCGGCCTTGACCCGCTTCTTCAACACACCGTCTGGGACATTCTCCGCGAAGCGGCAACGCAGGGCGTTACGGTGTTCTTCTCCTCACACGTGATGAGCGAGGTAGAGGAGACGTGCGAGCGAGTTGGGATCCTGCGGAAAGGGCGGCTTGCCGAGGTCTCCACCGTGGATACGCTTAAGGCGCGAGCACTACGCCGAATCGAGGCGCGGTTTGCCGAAAAGGTGCCCGAGCCCGGCGAATTCGACTCCGACGGCGTACGCGAGGTGGAGCGCAACGGCAACAGGGTCGAGCTCGAAATCCTGGGCGAACTGGACCCCGTTCTAAAGAAACTCGCGAAGTACGAAGTCACGGCGCTCGAATCCCGCTCCCCCACGCTGGACGAAATCCTGCTCGCCTTTTACGAGTCGGCGCAGTGATGTTCGCGATCGCTGCGAAATCGTTTCGCGACATCCGCTCCGGGATTCTCTGGACCGGTATCGCAGGAGCATTGCTGGCGGGGGCGATCACGTTTCTCTTCAACAGCTATGCGTCTGCGATGGAGGGGCTCGCCGACCTATCGCTTTATCAAGGGTTCACGGGCACGTCGACGAACATCACGGAGCCCGGAGGCTTCCTGGCCGCGGGCTTCTTCTCCTGGATGCCGCTCTTGCTGGTCATCATCGGAGTGCTTGGCGGAACCGGCGCGCTCTCCGCCCAGGAGGAAGATGGCACGCTGGACCTTATCCTCGCTCAGCCGGTGCAGCGGTGGAAAGTGCTGCTGGCCACCGTCTTGGGGCTTGGGGCCGCGGTGTCGCTTGCGGCCTCGTTGGCAATTCCTGCATTCGTGATTTGTATTCCTCTCGCCGACCTTGATTTGCCAGTTAGCCGAGCAGTGGCCGCCGTCATCATGACGCTGCCCCTCGTGCTGGTACACCTCAGTATCGGACTTCTGTTCGCGGCACTTCTGCCATCCCGCAGCGCTGCTGTCAGCGCAACGGTCGCCGTAGCGATTGCCGGGTACCTCGCGCAGCTGCTCGGCGGAATTACGACGGACCTGGAACCAATTCAGAGGCTGTCTCCTTTCTACTGGGGCGAAGCAGGGAAAGTGATGGCAGACGGCTTTCAGTGGGGAAGATTTCTGACGCTGCTCGGCATGGTGATTTCCCTGACCATCCTCGCCGCATGGCGGTTTCAGGAACGAGACATCGCTGCAGGGAACACCTTCCGGCTCCCCTGGACACGCAAGCGGGAAGATCCGCCGGTGGCACCGCCCGTCGAGCCCTCATCGAGACCCTCCACCAGCGCACCCGCATCCAGGGTCCGATTCCCGCTCGCGAAGCAGGCTGCCCTCGGAATGCGCAGCGGCGCGATTGGCATCGGGATTACGGCCTTTCTGATGGCCGTCATGCTGGGCTACTACTACCCTGAGGTCGCATCTGAGCTAGACGATCTAGGTGACCTGGACTGGATCTCCGATCTCACCGGAGCGGCGGGCGGATACACGACGCCTGCCGGATTCTTCAGCCTCGAATTCTTTTCCTGGATTCCGCTCCTCTACTTGGCCATCGGCGTCGCCGCAGCTACTGGCGCTGTCAGCACCGAGGAGACAAGGGGCACGATCGACGCGGTGCTTGCGCAGCCGCTTTGCCGCCGCCAGTTCATCACAGAGAAGGCGGCAGGGATCACGGTGGCGCTTCTGGCTTCAATCACCCTCATAATTCCTGGATTCGCTCTCGCAATCCCGTTTGGAGACCTGGGGATCAGCCTTGGGACCGTCTGCAAAGCCCTCCTAATGATGACTGCGCTGGTGCTGATGCATTCAGCCCTTGCTCTCTGGCTAGCTAGTTGGCTTTCTACGCGCTCCGCAGCTGTGCTTCTGACCACAGCGGTGGTCACCGCGGGTTACGTGCTTCAGCTGGTCGGCAGCCTGGTTCCCGCGCTCGACGAAGTCCGGAAGCTCTCGCCCTTCTACTGGAGTGACGCGGCGAACGCCATGGTAAACGGCATCGGTTGGGGCTATCTCGGTGTGTTTACAGTCCTGACCGGCGTCTTCGTGTGGCTCGCAGTCATCTCGTTCGAGCGACGGGAAATTGCTGCCGCCTCCGGCGGCGCCCAGCCTGCACTGAGAACCTTTCTCAGTTCGCTTGCACCTCGTCACGACAGCGGTCGCAGGCCTGGACCTGAGACCGGCGGGGTCGACGTCAGCTGAACGGTCGGGCCACGACGCGGCCCGACCGCCGGAGCCGCGCTAAACTACTCCCACGCTCCTTGAAGGCTACAACACATGGATTTTCGGTTTACTGAAGAGCACGTCGCACTGAGATCAGAGGTCCGCGAATTCCTTCGAACTCACGTGCCGGCCGACTGGGTGCCCGTACACGTCGGGAGTCAGCAGAACTGGGAAGCCCAGCTTTCGTTCGTCCGGTCACTCGCACCCCGGAGATGGATTGCGCCAGCCTGGCCGGAAGCATTCGGCGGCCTCAATTGGAGCCACACGAAGCAGATGGTGTTCAACGAGGAGTTCGCCTACGCGGGTGCGCCAGAGGGCGCGCGTGTGTTCAACGTCGGGATGATCGGCCCGACGTTGATAGTCCACGGGACCGACGAACAGAAAGCCGAGCACCTTCCCAGAATCACGAGCGGCGACGTCGTCTGGTGCCAGGGATACTCCGAACCCGAGGCCGGGAGCGACCTTGCCAACCTGCAAACGAAGGCCGTCAAGGACGGTGACGACTACGTGATCAACGGCCAAAAAATCTGGACTACTGGCGCTCACCACGCCGATTGGTGCTTCCTACTCGCGCGGACGGATCCCGAGGCGCCGAAACATCGCGGCATCTCCTTCCTCCTCGTGGATATGGCCTCTCCCGGCATCTCCGTCGAGCCGCTCGTAAATCTGGCGGGTCACCACGAGTTCAACCAGATCTTCTTGGAGAACGTGCGCGTACCTGTCAGGAATCGTGTCGGCGAGGAGAACAATGGCTGGTACGTCGCGATGACTCTGCTCGATTTCGAGCGCTCGAGCGTCGCGTCGGTGGCCTCTAATCAGCGGACACTGGAGAACATCGCAGACCACCTGAGGCTCGGAAGTCAGGACCGGGGAGCGGCTGTGGGGAATCGATTGGCCGACTTGTGGATCGCCAACGAGACGGGCCGCCTGCTCGCCTACCAGGTAGCCTGGCTCCAAGAAAAGGAACAAGTTCCAAACTACGAAGCTTCGGTCATCAAGATCCTAGCGACGGAGTTGGCTCAGCAAATCTCGAACTTTGGTGTGAATGTGCTTGGTCTTAGTGGGGCTTTGATGGCCGGTTCAAAACACGCACTGCACAATGGCCGCATTGCCGCGGAGCACCTCAACAACGTCTCACCGACGATCTACAGCGGTGCAAACGAGATCCAGCGCAACATCGTCGCGACCCGGGGCCTTGGACTTCCGCGGGATTAGGTTTCGGTACCGCTCCTTCGGACCAGTTGACGGCTTAGCTCGAGGCGCGAGCCACCACTTCGTCGGGATCGAAGTTTGCGAGCCTCGCTCGGAGGCGGATCATCCAGACCTCCAGCAGCTCGATCCCGCGGGCGTCGCCAAGTTCTATCATCTCGACCGCTGCCAGAGTTTGCAGCACATTGAGCATCGCCAGCCGGTAATCGTCCACGAAGGAATCGAATTCGTAACCTTCTACCCCGGCAGAGCACAGCTCGCCGTAGTAGAGGCGTAAGAGATCCAATTCCTGCTCACCGTCCAGATCATCTACTGCCCCGGACAGAAAGTAGGCCACGTCATAGGCGGCGGGCCCGCTCCGGACGAGCTGCCAGTCAAACACGATCGGCGTCTCCCCACGGAACGCGAGATTGTCGAGCCTGAGGTCGCAATGAAGAAGCGTGGCAGGGGCTCGTTCGACCAGTTTCCGAGTGGAACGGACTCCGTTCTTAGAAATCCAGTTGAGTCGATGGGCCAAATCGTGGTCAATCAGGTGTCCAAAACGCGCCTTGAGCGCCGCGCGCGAATTAAGGAAGAGCCCGTGCTTCATACGACTGTCGATCCCAAGAGGGATCAGCCAGAATTGACCGGCAAGTTCATCGCTTCCCCAGAATCGTGAGTGCATCTGAGCTGCGGAACGCAGAACCGACTCGCATCGCTCTTTCGTGGCACCGGCCACCTGGTCGCCCGAATCAGTGCCTTCTAGGTCCTCGATCAGGAGGATGTATCGGCGCCTCTTCCTCCCGGCCACCCACCGCCCCAGCTGAGTCATTCGGCCGGTGAGAAATCTCGGCATTCTGTCGGTCAACGCTAGGATTGATCTCTGACGTTCCGAAGCAGCGTCTCGATCGAAGTCGCCGTAGTAAAAGGCCGGCGTTTCGAGCGGCAGGCTCCCGGCGAGTTCCATGTAGAAGCAGTTCTCCCGCTCGTAGGCGCCTATGAGCTCACCCATAGCGCGGTTCGCGAGCTTGGGAATCTTCGCGATCAACGACCGCGGACCCGGTTCGCCCTCGTAGTCGAGACGAAGCCTAGCAATATCGCCGAGGAAACCCTTGCCCTCACCGAGTTGCTCCGGATGCACGTCGACAACCCGGCCAGAGTCAAGGTGGCCTCCGGTACGGAGTGCATCCGTCAGCCAGGCGGGAGTCAGCTCCTCGAGCCGTTCTGGGATGGGTAGGGAGCCGGTCATAGTCAACAAGGATTGGCCAAGTTCTCCTCTGGCGGCAAGTGGTCACTGCGATTGGAGGGGGGCCGGACCGACCTGAAGGTGCCAACAATTGTTGGGTCTAGGTCCCTTTCCTCTCCCTTAAGGAATCCACCATCCGTCATTCGGAAATCAATGTTGGCCTCAGCAGCAGTAGCGAATTCCGCAATTTCGTCGCTGCTGCAGCCCCGTACCCCGGCTCGGTTACAATTGCGCCCATGCGCGGCGCCGCCACGATCGCAACCGCGAGCCTGGCAGCCGTAGTGGTCCTCTTGGCCGCTTCGCTCCTCCACCCAACACCTATCGATTCCAAATCTGGCTTACGAACGCCGGGGGAGGAGTGGCCGTTCAAATCAACGCTTCCGCTCCTGAGTCGCGGACAGGCACCGGCGGCTGCATACGAACCAGCCTTCCCGGGCCTACCTCGCTACGACAGGCCGGTGGCGCTCATTCAGGTGCCAAACGAAGACTTGATGCTCCTTGCCCTGGCGGACGGACGAATCATGTCATTCTCCCGCGAAGGCCCTTACAGCTGGCCCAACACTGTGCATGACCAGCGTGGCCAGACGTTCTGCTGCGGGACCGAGGAGGCTTTCCTTTCGTTGGCGCTTGATCCTGAATTCGGTCACAATGACCATCTTTATGTCTACTACAGTCCCCTTGAAGACCCCCGGCGTACCCGGCTGGTTCGATTCACGACCACCGGGTCGGGTGTGACCCTGGCGACCGGCCCCGAAAGCGAGCTTGAGATCCTCGAAATTTCTCAGCCGTTTCGAAATCACAACGGCGGGACGATTCTGTTCGGCCCAGACGGCATGCTCTACCTGAGTCTCGGCGATGGGGGCGCGGGCGGCGACCCGTTCGGGAACGGCCAGGACACAAGAAACAACCTTCTAGGAAGCGTCATCCGTATCGACGTATCGGGGGCCACCGATGCACTGCCCTACCGAATCCCGCCGGACAACCCTTTCCTGGACGTCCCCGGCGCCTTTCCGGAAATCTGAGCATATGGCCTGCGAAATCCATGGCGAATGGCGTTTGACCCGCAGACTGGGCTCCTTTGGGCCGGGGACGTGGGTGAAAACCACTATGAGGAGGTCAGCCCGCGCGAGAACTACGGATGGAACATTCTCGAGGGACTGCATTGCTTCAGGCCCGAATTCGGATGCATCTCAGATGGAACAACGCTTCCCCTGTTCGAGTACTCCCACGACGACGGGTGCTCGGTAACAGGAGGCGAAGTCTACAGGGGAGAGAACGTACCTTCTTTGGAGGGCTGGTACGTCTTCGGCGACTTCTGTACCGGTAAGACCTGGGCCATCTACTCCCAGACTGCCACAAGTGGCGGCGAAGTGGTTCCGGTCACGCTTTGGGAGCAGGGACCGGCCATCTCGTCTTTCGCGTCGGATTCCGAAGGCGATCTCTACTTTCTGAGTTTCGACGACGAACGGATCTTCAGGGTGATCGACACTCCTTAGCGACGCGCGGGTCTGGTTCCACCTTGCTCACTCAGGTAACGCAAACAGTACACAGATCGGGATCGCTGGCGGTCCCCCACCGTCGAGGGTCGAACTCGCTCGGTATTGGGAGCCCGCATTAGTGGTCTAAACCACAGCTCTCCACGGGTTTGCTCCGTCGAAGTACAGGACAACGGAAAGGACTTTGCTCCGCCCAGTGGCCCGCGCCAAAATGCCCGCAGTGAGGGCGAGTTTCATGTCGAATCCGACACCAGCGGAGGGGGAACCCTGGTTCGAGTGAACATATAGAGCGCCCGTCCGTTGCCGGCTTTGACATTCCCGAACGGCATTCACCAGGACTAACCTTGTTCGGACCCGTTCGGATCTTTCGCCACCCTGTTCGGCCAGGAGCAGTTCATGATGAGTCGTTGGCTCGTTCTCGCAGCGACAGCTCTGGTTGTGGCCGCCCCGGTGGCGGCAGTGTTCACCCTCCGGTTTATCGTTTATCCGCAAGAGGCCTGCGGAATCCAGGAGCCCAGCGCGTGGGCGGCTGCATCGCTGAACGCTGGGCATTGGATGCAACGGGCATTGAAGCCCGATGGCAGTTACGTGTATATCTACCGCTCCGAATCGGATTCACAGCCAATCGAATACAACGAAGTCAGGCACGCCGGCGTTACCATGGCGCTCTACCAGATGGCGGGGCGCACCGGCGATGCCGCTGTCCTCACAAACGCCGACCGAGGACTGGCTTGGATGACCGAGCGGCTGCATCGCCAGGATGGCTGGGCGGCACTGACGGGTCTCGGAGGGGTGCATGCACCTTTGGGTGCGACTGCCCTGATGCTTGTGGGACTGGCAGAACGGCGCCTCTCAACCGGAGATGACCAATACGATGAACTGATGGCGGAACTGGGCGCATTCTTGGTTGCCATGCAACGCGAAGACGGTGGATTCCACGTGGCCTGGACAGTACCTCAAGGCTGGCCGGACACCACCGGCACCTCCCGGTACTACCCCGGCGAAGCTCTCTGGGGGCTGGCCTTGCTCCACGAAGCAATGCCCGAAGGCCGCTGGGAGTCGGCAGCTCGGGACGCGGCTCGCTTCATCTCCACTCAAAGGGACGAGATCGAGAACGTGCGAGTCAGTCCCCTGAACGACCATTGGGCGTCGTACGGGTTCGCCGAGATGGCGGAATGGGGACTCGAGGAGCCGGAAGTCGCCTATGCGAGGCGGCTGGCAGACCGATTCTCGGACATCGTGGAGAGGGAATCCGTGCGGGAACACGGTGGCCTTGGAGGATTGCTCCAACCCGGGGACAAGCGCCGCGCCGCAAGCCTCGGAACCTGGGTTGAAGGTCTCGCCGCCCTCTGGCGGCTATCAGTCACCGATGACAGGTTGAGCGATTTGACATCAGAGATAGAGGAGAGCCTCTCGTGCGCCGCGGGCATACTCGCGTCCCGCCAGGTCACAGACGAGCAAAGCAGCGATTTCGGCTCCCCTGAGTTGGCCGCCGGAGCCTGGTTCGCGAAGGGCGAGACGAGGATGGACGACCAGCAACACGCATTGTCCGGACTGCGATATGCATCGGATATGGCCGACGGCCGATCCGACCGGGAACCTGGACTCAGTCTCGCCGCCGAGACCCGAACCCAAGGCAGCTCAGACTAGGTTGCAGGCTACCCGCTTTCTCACCCCTGCACCCGCGAAGACCTGGAGGATAGAGGGGGATTCTGCCTGCTAATGATGCGCTCGAATCTCGTATGAGCGTCTGCGACCAGATCGGGTTCACAGGGGATTATGTAAAAGCGGTCCTCCCGGATGCCCTTCACAACCTCGTCGGCAATATCGTTCGGGTCCGCACTGTTGGCTACCTCCTGGACGAATGCCTCTCTTCTCTGGTGCGCCACCTCATCGAAGGTGGACCAATCTGTCGCCCGGCCGAATTCGGCCGGGCGATTACGCTCAGAGTCCATGAAATTGGTACTTACCATGCCGGGGCAGAGAACCGAGGTCGATATCTTGAGATTTCTGGCCCTGAGGTCCTCGTACAGTCCCTCGCTAATTCGAACGACGATGTGCTTGGAGACGCCGTAAGGGTGGCTCCAGCCGCCGTGGTACAGACCGGCGATAGAAGCTGTATTAAGCACATGGCCCTCCTCTCCTCTCTCGATCATCCGCGGCAGAAACGCCCGCAATCCATGAATGACACCTCTAAAGTTAACCCCCATGACCCAGTCCCATGCCTCGTCGGGGATCTTCCAGATCACGCCGGATGGCGGCCCACTAACTCCGGCGTTGTTGCAGAGCACATGGACATTCCCGAAGGTGTCAAACGCCCGATCGGCCATGGCGTTGACCTCGTCCTGGTGCATTACGTCTGTCACCACAGCCAGGACTGACGCCCCGGAGTCGAGGAGCTCCGCTTCTGCGTTCCTGAGCGGTTCTCGCTCAACGTCTGCAAGAACTACCTTCATCCCTTCGCGAGCAAACCGCCGCGAAAAAGCAAGGCCCAACCCACTGGCGGCCCCGGTAACCACGGCGACCCTGCCTGAAAGTTCTTCCATGTCCCTTCTTCCCGCCGATTGGGCCAACTATAAGAGTGCGCGGGCAAACAGCCCTGCAAAGAGTCGCACAGGCTCGTGTCGAGTGCCTCGCCCGGAGCCAGCCCCCAGCCTGCCGGTCCGGCTACAAGCTTGATCAGAACTCACCTGCGTCCATCATGATCCACAGGCCACGCCGGGAGGACGCACTTGGCCACTGACATCATCACAAACGAGCCGTTGCCATTGGCGGAGAGAATCAAACCGTTTCTGGCCCGATACGGTCCGGCCCTTGCGTTCGTCATGGCGGCCACCGCGACACTCGGAAGCCTCTATTACAGCGAGATCCGAGACTTCATTCCCTGCGATCTGTGCTGGTTCCAGAGAATCCTGATGTACCCCCTGGCAGCGATATTGCTGGTCGGGTTCATCCGCTTCGACCGCTGGGTACCAGCTTATGTCCTCCCCCTCGCGACCGTGGGGTTCGGATTTTCGACCTATCACTACTACGTTCAGAACGCTGAGATTCACGCCTCAGGCTTCTGCCGAGTCGGCGCGTCGTGCTCGGTAAAGTGGGTGAACTACTTTGGCTTCGTCACGATTCCCTTTATGGCACAGGTCGCCTTCGCACTGATCATCATTGTGATGCTGGCCACCGTTTGGGCGGTGGCGCACTCCGAGGACGAACACGACTACGAAGATTGAGGAGCGGTAGCGCTAGATGCACTGGGCCGCGACCCTCTTCTCGGCCGAGAGAACGGCCCACCGTAACTGGGCAGTCGTCGGGAGTCACCTCTCCTCCGATTGAGATGGCCGCCAAACAAAGTCATACTGGCCCGGTGAGCGACCCGCCCCGAGGCTCCCACCAGCTCCGAACCCTCCAGTTGCGTGACCTGCACGCTGCAGCCGGTGCACGGTTCGTCGGCTTCGCCGGCTGGGAGATGCCTCTCCAGTACACCGGGGCTATCAAAGAGCACCAGACCACGCGTGAAGCCGCAGGTCTCTTCGACGTGTCCCACCTCGGGAGAGTCACTATCGAGGGGGATGGGGCAACCGCACAGCTGCGCTCGGTAACGACCTTCGACATCGCGAAAGTAAGACCCGGACGAGCGCAATACACCCTCTACTGCAATTCCGCCGGGGGCATCGAAGACGACGTACTTGTCTACCGGCTCGAACCCGAAAGATGGCTTGTGATACATAACGCGGCCAACGCCGATGCCGGGTTCGCACGGCTGAGAAAAATCATGCCGAATCGGGCCCAACACGTCACAGAGTCCACGGCAATGCTCGCGATCCAGGGCCCGCTGGCACTGCCCCTCCTCGGACGTGTCGTGAACAAGCCTCTCAGCGAACTCCCACGATTCGGCTGCCTAGAAGTTACGTGGGCGGGCAGAAGCCTAGTCGTAGCCCGCACCGGTTATACTGGCGAAGACGGAGCGGAATGCATCCTCGAGCCCTCCGCCGCCGAAGATCTTTGGAACAGTCTCGTCGACGCCGGCGCCACGCCGGTGGGGATTGGCGCCAGGGACACGCTCAGACTCGAAGCCGCGCTTCCTCTTCACGGAAGCGACATCGACGCCAGCACGAACCCTTTCGAGGCAGGCCTGAGGTGGGCAGTCTCGCTCGAGGACGGCGCCGACTTCACCGGTAGGACCACTCTTCGCGAGCTGTCCGAGAGAATGCCCGAACGGGCCCTCGCTCACCTGCGGACCGAAGGGCGTGCAGTGCTCCGACCGGGATACTCGATCGAAGCCGACAAAGAGCCCGTCGGAACTTTCACGAGTGGAACTTTTAGCCCCACGCTCGGTTATGGAATAGGGATGGCATATCTGCCTCTTATGTTCGCCAGCTCAGGCACGATCCTCGCTAGTATCGTCCGAGGCAAACCGGTGCCGGTCGAGGTGGTCCCCCGGCCGTTCTATCGGAGGCCGAGTTAGCGGCAAGGGCACCAGAGGGACATGGAGTATCCGAGCGACCGTCTGTACGCAGAGACGCACGAGTGGATCCGGATGGAGGCGGACATCGGAACGGTAGGAATCTCCTATTCGGCCCAAGAGCAGCTCGGGGACGTGGTGTTCGTCGAGCTCCCCGATGCAGGAACAGTTGTTACAAGGGGAGACCCATTTGGTGTCATTGAGTCCGCGAAAGCCGCCGTGGACCTCAATTCTCCCGTCAGCGGGGAAGTGATCTCACTCAACGAAGATCTGCCGGGCGCTCCCGAGCTGGTCAACGAATCCCCATATGACCGGGGCTGGATGATAACGGTCCGCTTGGCAAGTCCGGGCGAGCTTGATGACCTCCTGGACGCTGCAGCCTACGCGCAGCTAAGCGGAGAAGTCTGAGATGCCGGATGAAGGCGGGGGCGCGCCGACCCCGTACATACCAAATACCGATGCTGATCGGCAGACCATTCTTCAGACCATCGGGGCAGCATCGGTAGACGCCCTCTTCGCCGACGTGCCAGCAGAGCACCGAGACCCGGCGATTTCACTGCCGCCGTCTCTCTCTGAGTCCGAGCTCCGGGAGGTCTTCTCTGACCTGGCGGACAGAAATTCCGTAAGAACCGACCGACCGGTCTTCCTGGGCGCCGGGGCTTACAACCGCTACGTCCCGGCGGTCGTTTCCCAGCTGACCTCGAGATTCGAATTCTCCACCGCCTATACGCCCTACCAGCCCGAAATCAGCCAGGGAACCCTCCAGTCGGCTTTTGAATACCAGTCGGTCGTGTGCGATTTGACCGGGTTGGATGTTTCGAACACCGGCCTCTACGACGTGGCCGCAGCGACTGCGGAGGCATGTCTGCTTGCGGCCAGGGCAACGAAGCGACGGTCCGTCGCCCTGCTTGAGCCGATGCATCCGGGAACCGTCGACGTTGTCAGAACTTACGCGTTCGGCGCCGATATCGAGGTCGACATCGTTGCCGATGCACGGGATATCAGCGATAGGCACGCCTGTCTGGCCATCCAACAACCGGACTTCTTAGGCGGCATCGTGGACGTCGAGCAATTGGCCGAAAAGGCACACACGGCCGGGGCGCTGTGCATCGTGATCACCGATCCCCTGACACTGGGCCTTCTCCGGGCCCCGGGCGACGCGGGGGCCGACGTCGTGACGGGCGAAGGTCGTGACCTGGCGGGACCGATTGGATTCGGGGGGCCGTCCCTAGGGCTCTTCGCCGCAAGGAAAGCACTACTCCGGCAAGTGCCTGGCAGAATTGTTGGCCGCACAAGCGAAATCGTGGACGCAGGCGGGGATCGACCCCCGAAGACCGGCTACGTACTCACTCTCCAGGCCCGGGAGCAGTTCATTCGCCGCGAGCGTGCCACCTCGAATTTTTCGACCGGTCAGGCGCTGGTTGCTCTCGGCTTCACGATCGCCATGCAGGCCCTCGGGCCGGAAGGCCTCCGCGGCTCCGCGAACGTCTGCTACCAGAAGGCTCACTCGGCGGCCAAGCAAATCGCAGCCCTCTCAGGGTTCGACGTGATTGAACGAGGGCCCTGGTTCCAGGAGTTCCTCGTCAATGGCCCGCTCCCGCCAGCCGAAGTGCTCCGCCGCCTGGCATGCAACGACATTGTGGGCGGCCTAGACGTCTCAACCCGGCCCGAACCTGAAGCTGACAACGCGTTTCTAGTAGCAGTGACCGAGGCAACGCCGGAGTCCCACATCGAGCGACTCGTCTGCTCGCTCGCGGCGATCGGATGCGGAGATTGAAGGGGCGAGAGTCTGACTTCGGAGCATCCCTCACGTTCGACCGCAGCGTGCCCGGCCGCAGGGCAGTTGACGTACCCCACTGGAACGGACCGGAGGCAGAGCTTCCCCCCGAGCACTTTCTCCGCAAGAGCACCCTCCTGCCTGAGATGAGCCAAGGCGCCCTGGTCCGCTATTACACCGAACTCTCGAGCCGGAACTTCAGTGTCGATTCTGGGCCCTACCCGCTCGGCTCATGCACGATGAAGTACAACCCGAAGGTGAACGACGAAGTTGCCTTGCTCCCCGGGTTCGCCCGTCTGCATCCCTTCGAGGCCCCGGCGGCGGTCCAAGGCACCCTTGCCGTCTACTCCCAACTCCAGAACGCTCTCGGCGAACTCACTGGCCTTCCAGCAGTAAGCCTCGCCCCCGCGGCGGGAGCGCAGGGCGAGCTGGCCTCGATCTTGATGATTAAGAAGGCCCTCATAGAGCAAGGCGAGATCGAGTCCCGCAGGCGTGTGCTGGTCCCCGACAGCGCTCACGGAACAAACCCGGCCACCGCAGCGATGGCCGGATTCCAAGTGACTCAGATCCCAACCGGGTCGGACGGTTCCATGGACTCAGCGGTGCTCAAAGAAGAGCTGGACACTTCTGTGGCGGCCTTGATGGTCACCCTGCCAAATACCCTTGGACTTTGGGAGTCTGGCATTGAAGAGGTCGCGGACCTTGTTCACTCCCGCGGGGCTTTTCTCTTCGGCGATGGTGCCAACCTGAACGCTGTTGTCGGTCGGGTCCGCTTCGGGGACCTCGGTTTCGACGTCATGCAGCTGAATCTTCACAAGACCTTTGCCACTCCCCACGGCGGAGGCGGGCCGGCGTCCGGACCCGTGTGCGCGAGCAGGGCGCTCGCTTCGTTCCTGCCGGCCCCCGTCGCCGTGCACAACGATTCCGGTGACATCGTGTTTGAGCGGCCGGAACGCTCCATTGGCCAGCTGCAGCAGTACCACGGCTGTGCGCCGGTGCTGATCCGCGCCCTCGCCTATATTCGGTCACTCGGCCTCGACGGCCTGCGAGCCGTATCAGAGAACGCGGTGTTAAACGCCAATTATCTCCAGGCTCTCGTGAGGGGAAGCTATGAGCTGCCCTTCGACCGGCCTGTCTCACACGAGGTGGTGTTCTCTGGCTCACGACAGCGTCGAGACCACGGCGTTCGCACTTTGGACATCGTTAAGCGGCTGATCGACTACGGGTTCCACCCGCCGACGGTCTATTTCCCCCTCATCGTTGACGAAGCGCTGATGTTCGAGCCCACTGAGACCGAGTCCCGCGAAGACATCGAGGCGTTGGCAGCCGCTCTAAACTCCATAGCCTCCGAGGCGGCTGCCAACCCGGAGCTTCTCCACAGCGCCCCTCATGACACACCTGTCGGGCGACTCGACGAGACCGCAGCGGCGCGGCGTCCCAAGCTTCACTGGGCCCTCGAGGCACCACCCGACTAAAGCTATACCTTTAGCCGCCTCTCGCCGCCTCAAGAGGCACTGCGCACGCTGATTACGCGGATACGCACTCTCGGCCCCGAGGCATCGTTCAGATCCAGGACGGTCCCGTTGCCTGCTGGCAGATATTTTCAGGCATCTGTGGGACCGAGTTCCTCGACGGTAACATCGCCTGGATCATCTCGAACGAATCCGCACCCGGGAATCTGGCGCTTCGGGGGAGGCTTGGGCGAAGCCGAGGCCGACTCTCATATCGACGCCCCCACCACGAACCTCGGACGGCCGCTGCAAGATGGACGATCGGCCGTTGATATCATCTACGCTTCTCCTGGTTGGAGGGAGCGCCGGTCTTTACAACGTCTCGACGCCCGAACCGCACCGCCGCTCGGCCCTGACAGTCCACGGGGCCCCCGCACTCGCTTGCAACGAATGCGGGGGCCCGACGTGGCGGAAGTGGAAGCCACTAATAGCGCCAGCGCGGCTTGGGAGGATTGATCGAATACTCGGCACAGCCATAGCCGCGCTCGCCTGTCTCCTCCACTTCGAAGTCGAAAAAACCTTCGTAGCAGTCGAGCCGGCACTCCGCGTCGTTTTCATCCCGCATAAGACCGTTCACCGTCTGGGCATACTTCCTTCCGGTGCGGACATGGATGACTTCACCATCCGGCATGTTGAATTCGTACCGGAAGCTCATGGCCGACCGGCCGTCGTCCTCCAGCCGCACTTCGCAAGACGCGTCATTGATCGGACGACTGCCATCCTTGTTGGAGAGGAAGCCACCGATCATTGGGGCGTTGCCGGCCCGAGTACGCTCCTTCCAGATATCGGGATTCATCCAGCCGAACGCGTTGAGATGCATGTTGTCGGTCTGGATCGAGGGCCAGAAATGACCGAGGCTCCTCGCCCGGTCGATCGGCCCGAACTCCCACGGAGACGGAATCCGGAAGCGGTCCGTCCACGAGTGGTCACGGTGCGCATAGCAGTTGATGTCCCGGCGTCCCTGGCGGGGTCCTGCTCGTACCTCAAATTCGCCAACGGCATGAAGGCCCTGCTCGTAATGCCCACCATATTCACCGGCCCCGCCAAGGGGGTTGCCACCGTGGCAGTCGTCGTAGTCGAAGACGGGGAATCGCCCTGTGTAGAGGATATTGAACCCATACTTGGGGCCGTCGAAGATTAGGCGGAGCTGCTCCAGTGGCTTGACGACCTCGTAGGTCATGTTCCCTTCGGTCAGCTTGTCGAACTTGCCCGTCTCGGTGAGAGGAGCCTTATTCGCCCAGGGCATCGGATGCCCATCTATCACCAAGCAGGTGCTGAAGCGTGCATAGCCCTTGTTCGTGGCATGTATGTGGTTAACGCCGAACACGTCCGCCTCGCGGTCGCATATCGAGAACCAGAGGTTATCGCTCCAAATACCTTCGCTCTCGCGCCCCTCGATGTGCAGATACTCGTCCTCAGGAGGTGTTACCACTGATCAGTTCCTTTCTTGCCTTGAAGTGGCAGGGGCATTCTAGCCCTGCGCACTGGTTTCTGCCGGGGCTCCCCACGGCAGGCCTCTCAGCTAATATCGCCAACGCGGCTTGGGTGGATGAATCGAATATTCGGAGCAACCGTAACCCTGCTCACCCGTCTCTTCTACTTCAAAGTCGAAAAAAGCTTCGTAGCAATCGAGCCGGCATTCAGCATCGTTCTCTTCGCGCATGAGGCCGTTCACGGTCTGGGCATACTTGCGGCCCGTGCGCACGTGAATTACCTGATCGTCCGGCAGCGTGAATTCGTAGCGAAAGCTCATCGCAGAACGTCCATCATCCTCCAGCCGGATCTCAGCAGACGCGTCTTTCACAGCAAGGCTGCCATCTTTTGTCGAAAGAAAGCCGCCCATGACAGGGGCGTTGTTCATCCGCAGTCTCACCCGCTCACGCGCTTCCGGATTAATTGAGCCGTAAGCGTTCAGGTGCATGCTGTCGGTCTGAATCGACGGCCAGAAGTGTCCCAGGCTCATCTCGCGGTCGATGGGACCGAACTTCCAGGGTGATTCCACCCGGAAACGATCCGTCCAAGAGTGATCACGGTGGGCATAGCAGTCGATCTCCCGACGCCCCTGCCGCGGACCGGCGCGCACCTCAAACTCTCCGGCGCAGTGAAGCCCCTGCTCATAGTGCCCCCCATACTCCCCGGAACCCCGCAGCGGATTGCCGCCATAGCAGTCGTTGTAGTCAAACACCGAGAAGCGGCCCGTGTAGAGAAGGTTGTAGCCGTACTTGGGACCATCGAACGTAATCCGAATCTGCTCAAGCGGCTTCACCACCTCGTACGCCATGTTGCCTTCGGTTAGCCTGTCGAACTCGCCGGTGACCGTCAGCGGAGCCTTGTTGGCCCATGGCATCGGAAACCCGTCGATCACCAGACACGTACTGAATCGAGCGTAACCTTTGTTCGTAGCGTGGATGTGATTGACGCCGAACACATCGGCTTCGCGGTCGCAGATCGAGAACCAGAGGTTGTCGCTCCAGATTCCTTCACTGGCCTCGTGACCATCGATGTGTAGATATTCGTCTTCGGGGGATGTTACCACCTGTGTTCCTCCTTCTGCGCGAGCTGAAGTTTGGCCATTCTAGACGCCCGACCCAGCGACTCAAGCGAGAGTGGAAACGGCTACAGCAGCCAACGGTTCAGGGGATCACGAATATCGCCAGCCAAATGGTGTCAACTTCCGATTGCGTCCAAGAAATCCAGTGGCGCGTATGCGTCCGGAATCCAGATCCACTTCCCGGCCCTGAGCTCTTTCTCAGTTCCGTCCCCCCACTGTGGAGTCGGGCTGCCCCCTCCACGACGAGAACGAACTCATGCTCTTCCTAGTCGTATCAGGATCCGGTTGGCGACGTCTGCCCGCGCGAGACGACTCTTTCAACTCGCAGCCCTCTCTCTCCTAAGAGAGTTTCAATTGATTCGTCACTCGAAGGCTCAGCCAGCGCGACGAAAAGATCACCGGAGACCACGTTCATACCCAGCCACACCCTCGGCCCACCGTCTTCATTGGCCGATCGGGTCTATTCGCACCGCGCACACTTTGTACTCTTGCGTCTCGGTTATTGGGTCGAAAGCGTCATTGGTCAGGAGGTTTGTCATCACCTGGTCGGGGAAGTGAAAGCTCAGAAACACCACTCCTTCGGGAGACCTCTCCGTGAGCCGAATCGGAACCTCCACCACCCCACGTCGAGAGCTGATCCGTACCCTCTGGCCATCCACGATTTTATTGCGGGCCCCGTCGTTTGGGTGGATCTCTGCCATCTCCACCGGGAGCAGCTTCCTAATGGACTTGGACCTGCCGGTCTGAGTCTGAGTGTGATAGGCAGAGCGCCGGCGCCCCGTCGTGAGCACCATGGGAAACTCCTCATCAGGCACCTCTGCCGGCGGTGTGAACGGGACCGGCTGAAACGAGGCCGTCTGCTCTCCGAGCCTCAGCTCACTGTGAAGAAACGGCGTCCCCGGATGGTCTGAGGTAGGGCAGGGCCACTGAAGTCCGCCTTCGGCCTCAAGACGGTCATACGAAATGCCGCCGAAAATCGGGGTGGCCGCTGCGATTTCGTCCCAGATTTCGGATGCGGACCCATAGTCCATAGGGAACCCGAGCTTGCCGGCGAGAGCGGCGATGATCCGCCAGTCCTCTCGCGCCCCGCCAGGAGATGGGACTGCCTTTCGCACGAGCTGGACGCGACGTTCGGTGTTGACGAACGTACCGTCAGTCTCGGCCAGAGATGCCGCCGGAAGAACAACGTCCGCGAGCTGAGCAGTGTCGGTCAGAAACATGTCCTGAACTACCAGAAACTCGGCCTGTTCGAGAGCAGTCCGTGTTCTGGATGCATTGGCATCACTCACGACCGTGTTCTCACCCATGATAAAGACTGCACGTACCCTCCCAGCAAGAATCTCTTCCAGCGCCGATACCTTGGTGAGACCGGGAAGCTGGGGCAGCTCCACCCCCCACACCCCTTCCCAGTTCTCACGCGATTCGGCTTTGCCAACCTTCTGGTAGCCGGGGAGGTCGGTGGGGAGACAGCCCACGTCCCCGGCGCCCTGTACGTTGTTCTGACCCCTGAGAGGGTTGACTCCGGAGTTGGGGATCCCAAAGTTTCCACAGGCCAGGGCCAGATTGGCGAGTGATTGGACGTTGTGCACACCACACGTGTGCTCGGTCACGCCGAGCGTGTAGATGATCGCAGCAGGCTTCGTCGTCGCATATTCACGTGCCGCCGCTACAATCTCTTCTGCCGGAACACTTGTGATGGCTTCGGCGTATTCCGGCGTATAGGTCGCCAGATACTGGCTGAACTCTTCAAATCCGCTGGTGTGGGCTTCGATAAATTCCCGGTCTTCGAGTCCTTCTTCGAGGATCACATGTGCCATCGCGTTGAAAAGAGCCGTGTCCGAACCGACGGCCAGCCTCAGCCAGCGAGTGGCAAACCTGGTCAGCTCAATCCCCCGGGGATCAACGACCGTGAGCTTCGCCCCCATTGAGACGGCCTTCTTCACTCGCAGCGAAAGAACCGGATGTGTCTCAGTCGTGTTTGTCCCTACGGCCAGGATCAGCGCCGCACCCTCGAGTTCCTCGACACTGTTGCTCATTGCCCCTCGGCCAACGATTGTCGCCAGACCGGCGACTGTAGGGGCGTGTCAGGTTCTGGCGCAGTTGTCGACGTTGTTAGTACCGACGACGGCTCGCGCCAGCTTTTGAAACAGGTAATTAGCCTCCGAGCTGGCGCGGGCAGAGCTCCAGAACACGGCTGCGTCAGGCCCGGATTCGGTCGTGATCTGTGTGAGTCGGTCGGCCACCAGGCCGAGAGCCTCATCCCAGTTCACTGGCTCAAGCCCCTCGTTCCGGCGCACCAGCGGCGTCTTCAGTCGGTCGGGGCTGTGCACGAAGTCCCAGCCGAATCGTCCCTTTACGCAGAGCGCCCCACCGCTGACTGGCGACGACCTGTCGCCTCTTGCTCCGACAATGTGATTGTCGGCAATGTCCAGGAGAACGGTGCAGCCCGTCCCACAGTAGGGGCAGACAGTCTGGACTGTCTTGTCGAGACCCCCTTTTCTCCCGGACCGGGTCTTATCCACAAGCGCTCCTGTCGGGCAGGTCTCGATGCACTGTCCGCAGAAGGTGCAGTTGGCGTCGAGCAGGCCGCGCTCGAATCCCGTGGTAATTCGCGTCTGGAACCCGCTGCCGCCGGGGACGATGGCATGAGCCTGCTCTACCTCGTTGCAGATCCGCGCGCATCGGTAGCAGTAAATGCACCTGTCGTAATCCCGGAAGATAAATGGGTTGCCGTCATCGATGGAACGACCGCTCCTAGCCCCTGAGAATCGCCCACCCGTCGCGCCGAGCGTGTCCGCAAGCTCGTGCAACTCACAAGGTCCCCGCTCTGCGCAGCGCGGGCAACCGGCCGTCGGCAGCTCGGACAGCACAAGGTCCAAGAGACCCCGCCGGTAGGTTCGGAGAGAAGTGCTATCCGTCACGACTTCGAGGCCAGCCGTCACAGGGTAGGTACAGGCAGCGACAGGAGAAGGCCGGCCCTCGAGCTCGACCATACACACGCGACATGATCCGCCGGGGCTCAGGAGGGGATCATCGCAAAGCGTCGGTATGTGCACACCGACGTCGCGGGCGGCAGCGAGTATCGTCGTGCCCTCGGCCGCATCAACGCTCACTCCGTCGATTTGGAAATTCGCCATTCAGGCCTCTCCCCGGCTGCACTCGCCATTCCGGTGGCCTTCTATTTCCGCCGGAAAGTATCTCACGAGGTGCGAAACCATGAGGGCTGCCCCCGGCCCGAGCCCACATGCCGACCCGGTCGAAACAAGTCCCAGGAGCTCAGTGATTTCGGACTCACTCCAGCGACCATCTTCAAGCAGCATCTCAAGTCGTTCCTTCAGGCGCGTCGTTCCGATCCGGCATGGAAAACACTTACCGCAGCTTTCGCCGGCGAAGAATCGCAGTGCCTCGAGGGCAAACGAAGCAACACAGCGCTCCCGCCCTAGCGCGATGAGGGCACCGGAGCCGAGGTAGGCACCGTGCTCCGGAGGACCATCGAAGTCGAGGGTGACATGTCCTGCTGAAACTGGGAGCAGTCCCCCGGAGATTCCCCCCATCGAGAATCCAGAAAGTCTATCGGCCCTAATGCCAGCACGGTTCAGAAGTTCCCGGGCGGTTGGAGGCGAAGCAAACTCGTAGACACCAGGCGTTTCCGCATCGCCAGAGACGCAGTAGAGCTTACCGGGTCGGCCGTCGAACAATTCGGTCCTGCCCAGTATTGCCGGGATCGCCGCAAGCGTTTCGACATTACTCACGAGAGTCGGCTGCCCGTAAAGACCTCGGTCAACAGGATAAGGGGGTCGGTCTCGAGGAACGGGTCGAGCCCCTTCGATCGAGTTGAGCAGAGCCGACTCTTCACCACACACATAGAGACCGGCGCCGCGACAGATAACCACGTCGAACCCGTCACCAACGTGCCCCTCCGATTTGAGGTCGGACAACGTCTCGATGAGTCGATCGTGCTGAGGCCGATACTCATAGCGGATGTAAATAATCGCTGCCTCGGCCCCGAGGAAGTGAGCTGCGATAGCCAGCCCCGCGAGTACGCGCCGGGGCTGATGGTCGAGTAGCGCCCGGTCCTTGAACGTCCCTGGTTCGCTCTCATCCGCGTTGCAGATCACGAACTTCGGATAGCCTTCGGCCTGGCGTGCAGATGCCCACTTCTGTGAAACAGGGAATCCAGCACCACCGCGACCGCGGAGGTTGCTCCGGGAAATGAGCTCCAAGAGCTCGTCCGCCTGCATGGAACGGGCGAGAGAGACCGCCTCCCAGGGATCATCCGTGCCGAAGAACGTCGAGCCTGGAGCCGCCACGACCGGCTCCGTTGGGGAGCGATAAGAAAGGCCCGCAGCCCCGGGAGCCATAGTCATCTGGCTGCCATCGGTGGCCAGCGCAGCCACGGGCTGATCGCAGAGCCCGAGACAAGTAGTTTCGGCACCTTTGACCGACCCGCAAACTTCCTTGCTCCCACGTTCGGAACAAACTGGTCCGCCGCAGACGAGAGGCCACCTTTCCGTCGGCTGAACTAGGAGTCGCGGATACGCAGAAACGGCTCCGTACAGCTCAGAGGTAGACCATCGAGTCAGGCCTGCAACCTCCTCGATATCAGCCTCGGACAACCAGCCGCGCCGTTCCTGACGAGCGAATAGCTCTTCTGGAACCACCACAATGGGAAGAGATGTCGTCTGCTCTGGTTGGCCCAACTCACTCACTCCGACCGGAAGGAATTCAAGATATCGGAGAAGTGATGAGCAGGCGACGCCAAGATCGCTTGGTCATTCCCGACCCCGGCACCGCGCGACCCGAGCACTGGCAACTCCGAAAGCTGAGGTCATCCCAGTCGAATGCTGTCCGTCGGGAGAAGGCGGGGCGAGCGGCGCCGGGGTCGGACCATCTGAAGCACCAGAAGCAAAGGCAGAAATCGACCGGTCAACATGGTGACAATGAGGACGATCCGTCCGGTCGTGCCGAACTCGGACGTGATGCCGGTTGACCAGCCTACCGTCCCAAGGGCTGAGGCAGTCTCGTAGAGAACATCGATCAGGGGAAGATCGCCGGCGGCAAGCAGCAGAATCCCCATCGTGAGAAACGTAAACAGGAAGGCCAGAGCAATAACCCCCGCCTGCCTTACAACGGCAGTCGGGAGTCTTCCCCCAAAAATCACGATGTCATCGTCGCCCCTCACGGTTGCAAAAGCCGCGTACGCCAGGATCACGGCTGTTGCAACCTTTATACCGCCGGCAGGCGAGCCGGCTGCGCCGCCAATCATCATCAACACCGCCTGGAAGAATTTTGTCTCCTCATGAAACGCGCCCGCGTCGATGGCGCTGAACCCGGAGGTCCACATCGCGGACTGAAAGAGCGCCAGCATCGGCCGGCTGGCGGGAGCGACCGTACCGAGAGTGCCTTCATTCCCCCACTCGGCCAACGCCACGTAGAGCGTTGTGGTGACCAACAGGACGGCGGCCCCGCCGAGAATCAATTTTGCGTCAAGCGACATTTGCTGGATATCCGGTCTTCTGAACGCGAGAATCACCGGAACCGTTCCCACCGATCCGGCGAGGGCGAGCACTACAATCGGCACCAACACGACGGGGTCATCCGCAAATGGAGTGATGTCTGCCCCGGTGATGTTGAATCCCGCAACATTGAAAGCAGATATGGCGTGGAATGTCGCCCACCAGACGCTTCGATCGAGCGGCACACCCGAAAGACTGAACCCAACGAACAAGGCCACCGCACCAACGATCTCAAACGTAACGGAGTAGATGATCAGCATCCGCGTGAAGGCGACCGCTTCGCCCATGCTCGGGGCCCCGTAATAGAGCCGCATCAGGTTTCGATCCCTGAGGCCGAGGTTCCGTCCCAGGACCCAGAGAATGATCCCCATTCCGGTCATGAAGCCGAGACCGCCCACCTGAATGACAACCAGAATCACAGCCTCTCCAAAGAAACTCCACTGCTCCTGCGTGTCGATAACCACAAGGCCTGTGACGCAGATGGCCGACACCGTAGTGAACACCGCCTCGAGAGCGCTGGGTGTCTCATCTGCGGACGAGACTGGGAGGATGAGAAGGATCGTACCGAGCAGAACAAAGAGACCGAAACCGATGACGACCCGAACAGTGCCAGTGCCGACGGTCCTAGCGGCACGTACGGTCCCCATTTTGATCGTACGTGTGCCCATTCTGCGGAGCCGGACAGGATGCCGTCGAGTCACTGCCTGCCGCCCCGTCGACAGGGACCGCCTGCGGCGTACACCACCTTCGCCAGGCAAGAAGCTCTACTGACCGATGCAATGGCTGACAACGAGACAACCTTTCGTCGGGCGGCCGCCGTCCCAGGCTTCCAGGGCCGCCACCGAGCGTACCGGCCCCACGCGCGCCTGCCGCCTGACCGCCGTTGTCCGAAACGGCCATCAGGCTTAGCCGCCTTCACGATGAGCTTCGCTCAGCGAAGACGCAACCGTCGCCGGGGATGTAGAGTGGCCTGAGACTGGCCGCACTTCCATCCGACCCTAGGAGGGCCGCACACCCCCGACCGCCGGCTCACCCATTGGGTCAAACTGTCCGGTGTTTGCCGTGACTCCCCCGTCCACTGGCAGAATGGCCCCGGTAATGAAGCGGGATCCTCATGCGCAGCAATTCGCTCACCGGGTTCGGCCCGTCGCCAAGGAGCCCGGCGGTCATTCCCGTCTCCGTCGGACCAGGGGCGACCGCGTTGAAGCGGATATTCTCGGGCGCAAGTTCGACTGCTACAGACCGTACGAGATTCACAACCGCGCCCTTGGCAGCGTTGTACTGCCAGTGCGTCGGATCTCCAGCGATCCCGCTGGTCGATGCGGTCGCCGTGAATGCGCCACCCCCGGCTATCCGGAGCGCCGAAAGCGCGGCTCTCAGTCCGAGCGCCACGCCGAGCACGTTGACGTCGAGGTTTCTCTTGAGTGAGGCGAGGCCGGTAGGGTCGTCGATCTTGGTCGACCATGCGATGCCCGCGTTAAGCGCCGCTCCCGTTAGTCGGCCAAACCGCCCCAGCGCCGCGGCAACGGCGACCTCGTTTGAGTTCTCGTCGGTAACATCGCAAACCAAGCTCTCAACTTCCGAACGACCCGATGCCTAGGCAAGACCCTCCTCATTGACGTCCGTTGCCACGACTTTTGCGCCCTGTTCTACCAACATCTCAGCAGTGGCCCGACCAATCCCCGAGGCTGCCCCGGTGACCCAGATCACGCTGCCCGTATGTATTGCCACGTTCGTCACCCCATCGAACGAGCTTCAGGGCACGTTACGCAACTTGAGGCAAGCTCGCACCCTGCCCAGGTCACACAGCTGCCAATCTAGCCAATCGACTCCCGCTGCGGCGGTTCAACGGCCCTGTGGCTCCATCAAGCTGATGCTCTCAGCAATCACCCCGGCCGCATTCGCTGACTCGAACGTCAAGGAGGCACATCTGCTCTCAATCCGAGTCAGCTGGAGAACCTTATGGATTAGCTCGAGCAGGTACTCGCATCAGAGTGGAAACGTTCTTCCCAGGAACTTCCCTCTCGGTGTAGCCGAAGGTCTGCTGAGCGGCGTCGCTGAAGACCTCGACTGTGTGGGTTTTGTCCGTCGATCGCGGTCATTGAGGTGACAGCCCTCGTCATGAGGAAAGCGAGCAACTCCGCGCTCTTGCCCGCCTAGTCTCCAACTTTCGTTCCCACGTCCGCCACAGTCACCCACCCCCGAATGTCGACTGCCGGCTACGAGAATGGTGGAGGGTCAATGGGAAATGTGCGTTCCCCGGCGGAATTCACGTTTGCGTGCAACTCTCGCGATCGGAGGCCGACCGAAGGAGACGCGTTGCTGCAGAGAAGCGGCTCCCCGAAGATATGACATCGCGACAGAGATACCGGTCAGCCGAGCGGCTCGGCTGAAGCAGGAGGAACCCGTGGAGTTTCGATTCACGCCGGAGCAGGAAGCCTTCCGCGCGGAAGTTCGAGCCTTCATTCGCAGTGAGCTTCCCAAAGCCAAGCAGGGAGAGTCGTTCACGAAGAAGCTCGCTGCGAGGGGTTGGCTGACGATGTCCTGGCCCAAGGAGTACGGCGGTCAGGAAGTCGATTTCATGCAACAGCTCGTCTACAACGAAGAAATGGCGGAGAACCGCGCGCCGGGGCAAAACATGGGAACGGATCGCGTCGGACCCACCATCATCCTCTACGGGACGGACGAGCAAAAATCTTACTTCCTTCCCAGAATACGAAACGACGAACTTCACTGGTGCCAGGGGTTCTCTGAGCCCGGTGCAGGGTCGGACCTCGCCTCTTTGCAGACGCGAACCGCGAAGGACGGAGACTCTTGGGTCATCAACGGGCAGAAGATCTGGACTTCTGGAGCTCACAGGGCCGACTACATGATCCTCCTCGCCAGGACGGACCCGGACGCCCCCAAGCACCGGGGAATCACCTATTTTCTCCTCGATATGAAATCACCAGGGGTGACCATCAAACCTCTCTCTCAGATGACCGGGCGATTGGATTTCAATGAGGTGTTCTTCGACGATGTTCGTATCTCCGACAATGCCGTAATCGGAGAGGTCAACCGAGGATGGTACGTATCAACGGCGACTCTGGACTTCGAGCGGTCGGGCATCGGGCGAGTCATTGGCGGTCTGCGCACCTTCGAAAAGGTCGTGGACTATGCATGCAGAACACCGGCTCGAGAAGTCGGGACGGGCACTCTCTGGGACGCACCGGCCATCCGCGGAGAGCTCGCCGACATCGGTCTGAGCTTCAAGGTAGGGCGCCTCCTCTCCTACCGCGTAGCGTGGATGCAGAGCCAGGGCCTCGTGCCGAACTATGAGGCGTCCATCGCGAAGACCCTGGGCACCGAGCTTCATCAACGCCTTGCCCGCGTCGCAATGACCGCGCTGGGAATGCCGGGACTGGTCCTGGAGGGAGAGCATGCTCCGATTGATGGCGAGGTTGGCTCGCTTTATCTCTCGAGCGTGGCGCTAACGATCGCTGCGGGCACATCGGAGATAAACCGGAACATCATCGCCCAGAGGGGGCTGGGGCTCCCCAGGGGATAGGCGACCGTTCAGCTGCCGCTGAAGTTGGGAGGGCGCCTTTCCGCCGTGGCTTTGACTCCTTCTCGGAAGTCTTTCGTTTGGCGGAGCCGCGCCTGCTCCGCGTTCTCGTGGTCTGTGGCCTTTCGGTAACGAGCCCCAAGCCCATCGCGCATGGTGGAGCGAATACTGCTGACGGCAAGTGGGGCCGACGAGGCGATCTCGGCAGCCATTCCTAATGCCTCCGACCGAACGTCATCCAGCGGAACGAAGCGGTCTAACAGTCCCATTTCGTAGGCCTCCTGGCCCGGCACACGCCGCCCAGTCAGGAGCATGTCGAGCGCCTTCTGTTGCCCAATGATCGGTGGCAAAGTGATGGTGAGGCCGAACCCGTGATGAAAACCGAGCTGGGCAAAGTTCGCGGCCATCCGCGTCTCGGCGCAGCCCACACGAAAATCTGCCGAACAGGCCAGCCCCAGCCCTCCCCCGATCGCCGCCCCATGGACAGCGGCTATGACCGGCGTCCCCGAGTCAATCAAACGGGCCGCCTCAGAGTAAAGGTTATTCCCCTGAATCCCCGCGCCCTGGGGGGGCGGTGCATCGTCCGGCTGGGGAGCGAAATTCGCTCCCGCGCAAAAGTGCTTACCCTCGGCGCAAAGCACGATGGCTCTACAGGATAGGTCCGCATCGACCGCTTCGTAGATCTCGGACAGAGCAGCGATCAGCTCGACGTCGAAGAAATTATTCGGAGGTCTGTGAATCTCGACCGTGACAACCCCATTCTCAGCAACCGCCGCCGTTGCGTCTCCGTGTGTGCCAGTGACCGCCATCCTGATCTCCTTGTTCTGGTGGGCCCGTGCGGCCCTCGAAGTGGTGCAGCAGACTACTCTACCCGGCCGGCCCCGGTAAGCCACCCGACCCGCGCTCTCTCAGGGGCGCCTTAGCTAGACGTTCGTTTGAGGATCCGACCGCCCGCCAGCCACTGTGAATAAACACCGGCCGTGAACCCGCCGTCCACCGGGATTATCGCGCCTGTCAGATATCGCGATTCGTCGCTGGCCAAGAACGTCGCAGCAGAAGCTATGTCGGCGGGCTGGCCGGGAATCCCGAGCGGGGTTCGGTCGAGCAGAAGATCGTCGAATTGCTGTTCTTGGCGAGCGCTCATTGGGGTCGCAATAAAGCCGGGGCTTATCGCGTTGGCGGTTACTCCGTACGGCCCACAGGCCTGGGCAAACGTCCGCACGACCTGCGTCACGGCTCCTTTGCTGGCGCAGTAAGCAGGAGCGCTTGGCAGGGACTGGTCCGAAAGCATGCTTGCTACGGCAATAAGACGGCCCCCACCTCCCTGGACAATCATCTGGTTCACGCCGGCCTGAAGCGTAAAGAATGCTCCCCGCGCGTTCACATCGAAGACCATATCCCACTGCTCTTCTGTCATGTTGAAGCAGTTCCCCCCGCGTCCCCCCCAGCCCGCGTTCGCCACGGCGATGTCTACCTTGCCGAACTTTTCGACCGCCGTGGCGACCAGCGCCTCGGTGTCGGTCTTGTGCGTGACATCGCAGGCAACCGCAAAGCACTGTCCCGGACCCGCAACCATTGTGCTGGTCTCATCCATTCCTTCGACGGAGATGTCGCCCATCACCACGTTGGCACCCTCCGCGGTGAACCGGATGGCCATGCCTCGTCCCATCCCGGACCCAGCCCCGGTAATCACGGCCACTTTTCCTTCGAGCAATCCACTCATCACATGCCTCCTTCTACGGTATTTGCGCAAGGTACGGCAAACTGGCAAGACCTTAGTCGAGCCCCCGCCACTTAAAAGTGGCGGGGGGCTCGACCTTGGGTGGGGCCGCGAGCGAGACTTACCGCATATCGACACCGGGGCCTGAATGACGGGCCATCCGGTTGAGCGCCTTCATTTACAAAGCGAGGCATGTATGGAGTTCGTAGCAAATCTCCTCTCGGTCGATGAAGACCCCCGAGAGTGGGCTCTAAAACGAGAGTCTGAAGGATGGGATGTCCTCGCCGTCGCGGACCACCTGCCTGGTTTTCCCCACGTCTGGGTCACTCTGGGGCAAATCGCCGAGATCACGTCCCGCCCGAAGCTAAGTTCCGCGTTCGCCAACAACCTGCTTCGCTCGCCCGCCGAATTCGCCCAGGCAAGCCTTGCGGTGCAGCGTGCTAGCGGCGGCCGATTCGAGGCCGGACTGGGGGCGGGCTGGATGAGCATCGAGATGACCGGCACAGGCCGCGAATTCCCGCAGGCCGGTACGCGCGTGAGCATGTACATCGAAGCGGTGAAGATCGCCCGCGAACTGATCGACACGGGGTCGTCCAAATTCAAGGGGCGGCACTATCAGATGGAAATCGAGGGAGTCGGGCCGCGTTGCGACCCCCCTCCAGAGCTGTCGGCCGCGCTCGGTGGACCGAGGATGATTCGAGAGGTCACACCCTTGGTCGACAGAGTTGAAGTGAAGGGGGCCGGCTCGGCCACTCGTGGCGGCGCGCTCGACTTCGCCGCTCTGGCATCGATCGGGAAGGACGATATCAGACGACTGGTCGATCAGGTTCGAAGCATCGACCCCGAAAAGCCCCTTAGCTTCTTCGCTCTCGCCGCAGCGGGGAGGAACCCCGTAGTCAAAGGGATGGAATCGATGTTGGGCGACGGCGTCTACGGCGGCCTCAACGGTGAGCCTGAGAAGGTCGCGACCAATCTTCGAGCCCTAGGCGAAATCGGGTTCGAAAGAGTGAATGTGAGCCCAACATTCCCCGGGACCGAGGCGGCACTCGCTCCGTTCTTGTTTGGCGGAAGTTGACGGCGGGAGTCATTGTTCAGGGGCCGAACGCCCCACGATTGACAGGCCAAAGAGGGAAACGCTAGCGTACGGCCGACATTAATAGATCGCGTTTAAACCATCGGAGGAAGGATGAACATTTCAGGAAAGACTGCGTTGATCACCGGCGGCTCAGCAGGAATCGGGCAGGCCGTCGCTTTCGCCCTCGCCGAGGCCGGTGCGTCCGCCGTCCTGATCGCCGACATCGACGACGCCGGTGGCGAGGAAACTGTGACCGGCATCGAAAGCCGGGGTGCGCGGGGCATCTATCGACATACGGACGTGACCGACTCGAGTGACATGAAGGGGCTGTTCGAAGCTGCCGAGCGCGAAATGGGCGGCATTGACATCGTCCACAACAACGCCGGGATCATGCTCGGCGACCCCGGATGGCCAGACGTGGCCCTTGAGCGAATCGGGCAAGTGGTCCAGGTCAATCTCATCGGGATCATGTTTGGGACCAGGTTGGCGATCGATGCGCTGACGCGTCGGGGCGGAGGGACAGTTATCAACACCGCTTCGCCAGCAGGATTCAACCCTATGCCAAACGACCCCATGTACTCCTCTACGAAAGCGGCAATTATCAACTTCACACAGGCCTGCATGCCGCTCAACGAAACTCACAAGGTCCGCGTGAATACTGTCCTCCCCGGAGTTACTGAGACCGCGATTCTGAGGAAGTCGGGAGATGGGGTGACACCTGCAGAGTGGCTTCGGCCGATGCTGGCTGTCGTCAACAAGCTCTCGGTCGAGGACATTTCCAAAGGCGTCATCGATCTCATCGAGGACGATTCACGGGTTGGCGAAGGGCTGAGCATCGAGAATCCGGAGACCTCGGACGGTGAGATCTCCTATGTCAGGCTTGCCGACCACGCCGCCTTCCACGAGCGCGCTCTGGCGCGCGCGGCCGGTCGGTGAACTGATATCGGCAGACGCTCAAACGTCAACTTCAGGGCACCCTTCCCTTCCGTGCGAGCCAAGGATGCCCCCATAGCAGAGGTGGATTTCTGGCCGAACGGATAGCGCAGATTAAGCGTCTCATAGTCGCGTTCGATATCGAATTTCTCCGGTTCCTCCTACATCTCTTGACCGGGGTTCGCCGAGCCAAACATGCGGAGAACCTTTGAATCCGTGAGGAGACGCGTGTCGTGTGGGTTCGACCTCCTCACGTTTATTTGCGAAAGAGACCGTTCACAGACGCATCGTAGCGAAGACTCTCCCCGACGGCGTTGACCATCAGTTCTGGATTCCACCTCACCTTTTTCATCCAGCCAGAATTCTGGAGAAGCCAATAGATCATGTTGCCGATCGAGTGCATGGTAGTCTGGCTCCCGGCAATGAACGAAGAGCTCATGAAGGCCATGATCTCCACATCCGTCAGCTTCCACCAACCCAGCTCGGCCGTGATTAGCGCCGTCAACGTGTCCCATGGGAGCTCTTCGGAAGCGGCAGCAGCAACGGCCAAACGCCGTTCACCGATTTTCTCGGCGAAGCACCTGAACTGCTCGCCCTCGTGGCCGAGGAGGCACTCGTCCCTCATGCGGGCAAAGTGTCGGTGCACGTTCTCTTGAAACTCAGGAGCAAAGAAATCGAAGTTGGCGGGCATGACGTCTCCCACCATCTATCGCAGCCGATCGATTTAGCGTTATCAATTGTTAGTTATCGTAAGCGGCAAGGAGGAATATCCCGGTTCGTAGCTAAGCCGAGAGCGTTCCCGATGCGGCACCAGCGAGTGCCTTGGGGTCAGTTCCGATCTCCGCCAGAAGCCGTTGCGCGTCGATGATCTCTTCCCGGCAACGGCCTGCTGCTTCTCCGCTCACGAGCCCGACAAGCAGCAAGCAAATCCCGAACCGTGTAGCTGCGTCGAGTGCCTCGTTTGGAATCATGCCGGACGCCCACGAATCGTGAACGCCGGACGTGTACCTCGAGAAGGCAGATGCCAAGACACCGCGGTCTACCCAGTCGGCTAACAATCCGTCCTCAGTCATTTCAAGTAGTGACTCTGAAATGACGTGTTGATTTTCCGTCCGGATCACCTTCCTGATGACGGCCGCTGCCGGCTTCGAACGAAAAGACTCCAACAGGGTCTTCGCGTACTTGGGCTCTTGCATCATCGTCTCGGCCGTCGCTCCGAGGGTGGATAGCAGGCGATCAAGACCCCGTACACCGGCCGTCGGGCCAGCCGCCGCCAGCATCTCTTCATACGCCTCCACCACCGCCTCATAAAGGAGATCGTCGCGACTCCCGAAGATATTGTAAAGCGTGGGAACGGTCACCCTGCTCCTGTCAGCCAGGGCACGCATCGTGGTGCGGTCATAGCCGACATCGCCGACGAGCTCCCGCGCGCTGCGGAGGATGGCACGACGCCGTGCAAGCCTTTTCTCAACTCCAAGAACCAATGAGAACTCCCCCTCTTCGGGACCGCCTCGGCGACTTGTGAATATTAACCTGCCTCAGAAGCACCACCAAGGGTAGACACGGCGCATATCTAGAACTGGATCAACTTTTGCGGAATTGAGATCCAGCCACCTCTCTCAGCCCCAATACCCCGGCATCGAGGAGCTATTCCACACATCTGTGATTCTTCCTTCAGTCACCCTGAAAATCTCAATTCCGCAGGCGCGGAGCTCACTGTCACGCTCCTCGACAGGCACACGTGATCGGGCAAAATCGGTTCCTGCCGGTGCCGTCATATCCCAACAGATCGTCACGTTACTGCCGTCGCTCGACACCATCGTGTTAGTGAAGTGGAAGCTTCGACCATCTGGCAGCGTTGCCGCCGCCCGTTCGCGCGTGACACGGTCCATCTGCTCTTCGTGCGTCATGACGGTCACCTTCCCGGCATCGTGACGCGTGTAAGGATTGGCACACAATTCTAGGACAGCCTCCGGATCGCCGATATTCCATACTCGTTCGATGTACTCTTCTGCGACTTCCCGTGCCGTTTTCTGGCTCATGTTCACCCTCCAACTGCCTTGGGCTTCCGATACTCAACGCCAAGACTGCACCCCGTCAACCGAAATTTCGCCTGTGTGAAAGCGAGGCAGTCTCCGTATCATTCGGTTCGGGAGATTACGATGGCAGATTTTGAATACACGGTCGACGGTCATATAGGACTGATGCGGTTCAATAGGCCCGAAAAGCTCAACGCCATTACGTACGACATGCTCGGAATGATTGAGGATTCGGTGAACAGCGCCGCCTCCGACGGGCGCGTGCGCGCAGTCGTGCTTTCGGGAGAGGGGAGGGCCTTCAGCGCCGGCACCGACCTTCAGCAGCTGGCTTCAGATACACACGCGGCCCGGCCTCCGCGACAGGCCACGGACAAGACACCGGCCCCGTGGTCGTTCGCTGCACTTTCCAAACCAACGATCTGCGCTGTCAACGGCGCCGCGATCGGCCTAGGCGCGGAACTGACCTCCCAGTGCGACCTGAGGATAGCCGGCGCCTCCGCCCGCTTTGGCTGGGTCTTCGTACACAGGGGGCTCATACCCGATACGGGCGCCGGTACCTGGCTCTTGAGCCGCATCGTCGGACTCCAGAACGCAGCCTATCTTCTCTACTCAGGCGAGACCATTTCGGCCGAGAAGGCTGCTCAGCTTGGATACGTGATGGAGGTGGTTCAGGACACCGAGCTGATGGAACGCTCGATGGCGCTCGCTACCCGGGTGTCGGCCGGGAGTCCGCTTGCAACCGGCGAGGTGAAACGCCTCCTCTACCAATCCCTCGTGAGACCGCCAGCGGAACATCTGACGGACAACCGGGCAACACTCAATCGGATGTTCGCAAGCGACGATTTCCGCGAGGGAGTAACCTCGTTCCTCGAGAAGCGGGAGCCAACCTGGAATGGGCCTTGAGTTCGCTCGGCCGCTCCCGCGCAGGAAGTGGCTTGCGGCAGAGACCGTAAACCACTTCCTGCGCAGAGTTTTTCTGTGCGGCGCCTGTTGGCCCGGATCATAGCACCCCTTTGCGACCGAGCTGACTTACAAGGGAACCGTGTGCTTGCTTCAGACTAACCCTGGCTAGCAGCCATGGCCGCACCGAGTTTCCACCCATCGAAGCTGATGTACTTGTGGGGCGTCAGTTCCAGAACAACCCGGTCCGGGTATCGAAATTCTCGGCCAGTGCCTTTGTCCGCTCGGGATTTCCTGGATTCAACCGCTCTCCCATGGTCAGGTAGAATCGGTCTTTTTTCTCCCGATCCGTGTGCACGACGGCGGTGATCTTGATCGTGACGGTCGTGTCCACGAGTCCGAGTTCAGTGCCGAGGTCGGTGATAATCACAGAGCTCTTCGGGTTCCGCCTGAGCGCCGAGGCATGGGCACGCTTCCCAGAGCACGTCGCCCAGATCTTGCCGTCCTTCCAAAGGTACCTGTGAAAGACACCCACCGGCCAGTTATCTTTCGTCTCCCAGACGATCGCACACTCCGTCTGCAGGTCGTACAGCTTCTACAGGCGGTCCTCAACGAGCTGGAACTGCCTCAGGATATCTTCCATGCTGGCCATGCTTGACTTCTTTCCGGGCCGCCATGCCGGCCCTGCCGCGACATACTGGCACCACCGTTGACGGATGTTAGCCGCCGGCCCCGCCCATCTATTCTTGAAGGAATTACTCCGCCCCCGAACACCCGCCCGGGCTCGCATAAGGAGGTTGATCCAGATGCCGAGTTATGACATGCCGACGAAGGGAGGCATCAAGCGATTCTGCGCGAACTGGAGCCGCGCTGCTGATTTCGTCGAGGCCGCGTATCTCGACGACTGGAGGATCACAAGCCTCGAATGGAAGAGATCTGACCAGCAGGACGAAAGCCGACGCCAGTATCTAGGCTTGATCATCCAGGCAGAACGGCTGGGGCGTGTGACTCCGACCGCAGCTCACCTCAAGCCCTGGTCGAAACGAGCGGCTGACAACTAGGCCCAGCAGTTCGAAGCCCACCCCCGGCTCGACGCTCTGCTGCCCGAGATTAGGAGGCGGCGGCTCTCGCCGGCAGACGGTCAAAGACATTAAGGGCCACATCCCATCCAGCGAGAAGTCTCTCCGAATACAATGTCCTGTCGTCGCTGACGAGAGCCTCACCAATCTGAACCCCGGTCGGCCTGAGGCCGTCGAAAGACTCCAGAATACGATCGATCAACGCCAGGTAGAGGTTCTCGGCCGTCTCACCAGACTCACGAGCAGTGATGATCGCGCGAGCGGCGTCGAGTCCGCTTAGAAGAGACATCGCGAGGCCCTCGCCGGTTACCGGCACATTCATACCGCCGGCATCACCAACCATCAACACGTTACCGCTCGCCGGGCGAAACCTTCGAGAAGCAACTTCCATCTGAAGCGCAGCCTGAACGCAGCCATCACGCCAGAGGGGTCGAGCTCCCGGGTCCATCCCAAAGTTCTCCACGAGGTGCCTGCGGCTCCGCGCGATCGTTTCTTCAAACGTGCCTTTGAGTCCGACGCCCTCTATGAAGGTGTGGCCGCTCTTCCGATGAACGTAGAACAGCGGATGGTTCTCGATGCCCGCAAAGATATTGAAGCGGTCTTCTGGAAGATCCAGCCTTGTGTCGTAGCACTCCCGGAAGCCGTATGTCAGCAATGGATCGAGTTCGGAGAACACCTGCCGGCGGACCATCGAGTTTCCGCCGTCGGCGCCGATGACGTATTCACACGTCACCGTGGCGTGCTTCCCTGCCTCGCGCACGCCAACTTCACAGACACCATCGGCCTGGGCCACTTCTACAACCTGGGCGGAGTCCCAGAGATCGGCTCCAGCCTCCTGCGCCTGGCGGCACATCCAAGTATCGAGAGTATGGCGCCAGGTGGTCGGAGTAGTGATGTCCAGGGTCCGGACCTCAGCTCCGGGCACGTGGAGCGCGTAGCCCTTCAGATAGATCGTTTCCTTGAGTACATCCTGGGGATACGGACCAAACTCCTGCTCGACAAGGTCCTGCCCCCACGGCGCCATCACCATCCCGGTGCAACATTTGTCGCGAGGAATCTCGCGCTTCTCAATCAGAAGCGTACGAAGGCCTCTCTCAGCACACGTCTTCGCGGCCAGAGCGCCACCGGGCCCTCCACCAACAACAATTACATCCCACGCCTGAGACATTACGTTCTCCCGGGTTCTTAACTGCCATCAGGTTGGCCACAACGCGCACCGGAACGATATGACGCCGGTCAGCATCGTTGCCGGTCCGACAAGGGCAGACCTGACTGCTACCAGCTGACCGCCGAGTAGATCTCGTACCAGAATCGGCTTGGCCTGGTCATGAGGAGCTTCGTATGGACGAAGTTTGCGGTCTCGGCCAGTTCGGTCCATCGGGAAAAAGGAACTGGATGGGGCACGGCGAAATTTCGCCGGTTAAGGTTGTACTCAACCACGACAATCTTTCCACCGGAGCGCAGATAACCTTGGACCAAGCGTACAACCTCCAGCTGGTGACGTTGAAAGTGGAGAGAATTGGCCATCACGATGCCATCGAGCGGAGGGATTTCGAGGGGCAGAGCGAAATCTTCCACCTGGTACCGGACTTCGTTGTCGGGAAATCGAGCCCTCATCTCCCGATCGTTAATGCGCAGTGCACTCATGTTCTTATCAACCGCATGGATGACCCCAAAAGGGCCGAGAAGCTCCGCCAGGGCCAGCGTGAACGCGCCAGTTCCTGCGCCCAGGTCAGCCCACTCGCCACCCGGGCTGTTGACGCCTCTCCGAATGAGTTCAATGTGGTCGTGGTGATCCATTCAGGCGCTCACCAGGTGACACCCATGCCTCAGCTGCTCGACTGCGAGGGAGACCGCGAGCAAAGCCGCTACCGCCAGGCCAATGAATGTGGCGACGAGGTCAACCAGGACTGCCACCGCAGCTGTCACAGCCGTATTTTCCCCGTCCTGAGCGGACCCGCCCGCCGATTCAACCTTCCTGAGAGTCCTCGAGCTTCAGGAACTGCACAGCGTTGTCGTACAAGACCGCCCGTTTCGTCTCCTCTTTGATGTCGAGCTCGAGGAACTCCTTCTTGCAGCGCTCGAGACCCAGGCCGTTCGTGCCAAATAACACCTTGTCCCGTCCTCGGCCCGAATCCATGAAACGAATCTGCCTTTCGTCCAGGCTCTTCGGGAAGTACGCCGAAATATCACCGTAGACATTGGGGTGGCGCCAAAGCATCGAGCACCACTCATCTACCCAGGGCCAGCCGGTGTGCGAGAGATTAATGCGGAGGTGGGGGAAATCGATCGCGACATCGTCGCAAAGCATCGGGCGACCAACATCCGAAGGCAGAACCTCAGCTGAGTGCCCGACCTGCATTCCTACCGCTATGTCGAGCTCCATGCACTTCTGGTAGAGGGGATAGAACCGGCGATCGTTCGGGGGCAACCCAAACGACAGAGGATGAAACCAGATGTACTTGAAACCCATCTCTCGGACCCCTCGCTCAAGCTCAGCGATCGAGCCACCGATATCAAAGGCGCTGTAGCCTCCGCCGCCGATGATTCGGCCACCGGTGGATTTAATCGCCTCGCCAATCGGCTCGATCGGCGTATCGATAATGAGCTTGTGATGGTAATAGTAAGACCACATCTTAGTTGCGCTGACCACGATGTGTTTGTAGCCGAGCCTATCCATGTCCTCGACGCATTCTTCCGGCGAAGAGTGCCCGCCAAGAAGACCGCCTCTCTTTTTGTTTCCTCCGCCGGCGTCGCTACCGCTTTCGCCTCGGCCACCGCCCGGGGGCTGTGCGCGGGCAAGGCGCTTAAAGGTAGTTTGCATCATGATCTCGAACTCTTTGTAGATCGCCGGGCTCTCGCTGCCTTCGCCCGCGGAGGCTCGGTTTCCTCCGATCTCTCCGAGATGGTTCATGATGTCAATAGTTGGATACTGCTGAAGCTCGTCATTCATCGTCGAATCTCCACTTCGTTATGACGCCCTCCACTCCCCGGCTCGCGTTGCGCCGCAATAGCCCACCGCCACCCAACAGGGCATCATCCGGCCGCACATCATAAGCGGCGAAACAAGAACGGTCCCCGGTCTCCTTGCGACCTTCGCCTGCAGAACGTAGATTCGGCTCGTCTGTTCCGACGACCGAACCCACCACCAGAGAGGCTGCTGAGATGCCCGAAAACCGCCAGGTCATGATCGCTTCTGTGCCTGCCGGACCGCTCGCCGAAGGCCACTTCGAAACGCGTTCATCCCCGGTACCAGACTGCAGCGATGGGGAAGTGCTCTGTCGGACAGTCGCCCTCACGATCGGGGCGGGACAGCGTGCCGGCCTCCAGGGCAGCGCCAGCTACGCCGGCGCGCCCCAGTCCGGGGTGGTGATGGGCGGGGCCGGCGTTGCGCGAGTCGAGAGTTCAAAGTCCCCGTCGCTCAGTCCCGGCGACCTGGTCGTCGCACCTACAGGCTGGCAAGAGTACTCAGCACACGCAGTCGATATCCTGCGGAAAGTCGATGCCTCACTGGATCCAGCGCTTCACCTGGGTGCCCTCGGGACCAACGGTCTCACCGCCTATTTCGGACTGCTTGAAGTGGGACGGCCGAGCCCCGGCGAGACAGTAGTCGTGTCCGCAGCTGCCGGGTCAGTAGGGCATATTGTGGGGCAACTTGCAAAGCTCCAGCAGTGTCGCGTCGTCGGGATTGCCGGTTCGGATGAAAAGTGCCGGACGCTCGTCGACGAACTCGGCTTCGATGCAGCCGTAAACTACAAAGACCAGGATTTCAGAGCCGCCTTCAAGGCCGCCACGCCGGACCGGATCGATATCTACTTCGACAACACGGGCGGCGACATTCTTGGTAGCGCACTCTTCCGCATGAACCTCAAGGGGAGGATCGTCTGTTGCGGCGTCGTCAGCCAATACGACACGGACAATCCTGGCCCGGGGCCCCGAGGCGTCCCGGGTCTCCTCGTCAACAACCGCGTGCGAATGGAGGGTTTCCTCGTATTCGACTACCTGGACCGCTACGACGAAGCCCGTGACAAGATCGCGAGCTGGGTCCAGGGAGGAGATCTCCTTCCCTGGACCACCGAGCACGAGGGACTCGAGGCGGCTCCACGAGCCTTCGTGGAGCTGCTTGCCGGAGTTAATATCGGCACCACCATCGTGCGAATCAGCTAGTATCCAACTTCACAGCGGAGGTGACCCATGGAGTTTCGAGACACGCCAAAGCAAACTTCTTGGCGCGAAGAGGTTCGCGGCTTCATCAAAGACAACAGGCCGCCGGAATACGACCCGGACACCATCCGCGGTGAAGGACCTGCTCGCGATGCACCGTGGTTTCGGGCATGGAGTAAGAGCCTCTCGGAACGCGGCTGGATCGCGCCGGCCTGGCCGAAGGAGTATGGAGGCGCCAGCCTCGGCGTGATGGAGCAATTCATCATGAACGAGGAGTTCGCAGAAGCTAGGGTCCCTCCGGGGAGCCTCGGTAATGGTGTCCCGATGCTGGGGCCAACGCTGATTGCCCATGGCAACGACGACCAGCAGGCCGAACACCTCGGCGCCATGCTTCGCGGCGAAACCGTCTGGTGCCAGGGGTACAGCGAGCCTGGATCAGGTTCCGATCTCGCTTCGCTCCATACCCGGGCCATCCGAGATGGCGACGACTTCGTCATCAACGGCCAGAAGATCTGGACCTCAGGAGCTCATCGCGCCGACCGGATGTTCATGCTGGCCCGAACCGACCCGGACGCACCAAAACATCGTGGGATCAGCTACTTTCTGCTCGACATGAAGACGCCGGGAATTTCGATCCGGCCGCTGGTGAACATGGGTAACATGCACAGCTTCAATGAAGTCTTCTTCGAAGATGTTCGCGTTCCGCTCAAGAACGTCGTTGGGGAGGTGAACAGGGGCTGGTACGTCGGTGCCACGACGCTTGATTTCGAGCGGAGCTCGATCGGGGGCGCCGTGGCTCATCGCCAAACGTTAGAGCGCTACAACAGGTACTGGCGGGAGAACCGCGAACCCTCCGGCAACCAGGAAGGCGTGAAGGCAGACCTTGTGGAGCGCTGGATCGAAGCTGCAACTGCCAAGGGCCTCAGCTACCGGGTGATCAGTATGCAGTCCGCGGGCGAGATTCCGAACTCGGAAGCCTCGATCGCAAAGATGTTCAGCACCGAACTCTCTCAGAGGATCGCGCAGACCGGAATCAAGATGCTTGGAACTGCAGGGCAGCTCAACGGGGGCGATGACACGCCGTTCAAAGGGAGGCTCGGAGCCGGTTACGTTTCTTCGGTCGCGGCGACTATCGCCGGCGGAACGAGCGAAATCCAGCGCAATATTATCGCCACCCGCGGGCTCGGGCTCCCGAGAGCTTAGCCTTCACGGCGGACGTCTACCTGCCATCCGCCTCCTCGGCGTACTTTGAGCCGCCAACGTAGTACCGGCGGTGCCATATCCCGGTGCGCGGCTCGCCCTCGCGCGGCATACGCCAGGTCCTAACGCTCGCCGAGGCGAGTGCGACCGAGAGGAGAGCCCGCGGCTGGTCGATAGTGTTTCGGATGTAGACATCAGCGCCTCGCACGTCCACATACCGCAGCGCGATTCGGCGGTAACGGTCCCTCCAGGTGTCATCCTCCCCTAAGTCGCAAACGATCTTGGCATCGCCTTCAACGATCACCTTGCGGTAGGGCCCGGCTTCTTCGTCGATGGTCAAGGCGACACGGGGATATGTCCGCACGTGACCAAGCCAAGCGGACTCTTGTCGTGGCGTGAACCAGATGCGGCCCTCTTCATGGAGGTACCAGATTGGCGTGACGTGGGGATGTCCCTTCGCGTCAACGGTGGCAATGCGCATCAGGACCCCCGGCGTACCGAGGAACTCTTCTTGTTCGGACGGACTGAGCTGCGGCATCGGCCCCTCCCAAGGGCGCGGTACTACGACGGCATTCGCAGGATCGGTTTAATGACTTCGCCCGTCCCCGCGCTGTCGTGCACAGCCTCGTTGATATCGGCGAAGTTGTAGAAACGAACGAAGCGGTCGTATGGTAACCGGCCCTCGCGGTAGAGCGCCGCGAGGTAAGGAACGAACGTCTGAACGCTCGCATCTCCCATCACGACGCCCTTGATTCCTCGGCCGAGGCCGATATGATCCATGTCCATCGGTATTTGCGAGGCCGCCGGCGTCGCGCCGACCTGCGCAGACCAGCCGGGTCGCGCCAGGCAGGCCACTGCTTGGGTCACCGCCTCGGGAACGCCTGAGCATTCGACTGAGAAGTCAGCCCCGTCCCCCGTGATCCCAAGGACCGCCTCGACGGGATCCGCGTCTGCCGCGTTGATGCACGAAGTTGCCCCGAGTGACTTCGCCATCGCGAGCCGAGACGGTTTGAGATCAATCGCGATGATCCGTTCGCACCCCGCCAGCCGCGCACCCATGACAGCTGACAGCCCGACGGTTCCCACTCCGAAAATGGCGATGCTGGAACCTGGGGAAGGCCTGAGGGCGTTAACTACGGTGCCGACACCGGTCGTGAGACCGCAGCCGAGCGGACCCATCAGCTCAAGCGGAAGATCCTCCGGAACCTTCACCACACCCCGGGCAGGCGCAACGACTTCCGTCGCAAACGATGACTGACCGCAAAAACGTCCCCGGAGAAGCTCACCATCAGAGGAAAACGGGCTGCTACCATCAAGACGGCACCCTGTCAGGTTTCGCTCGATGAACTGCTCGCAGTACGAGGGAAGGCCGCTGTGGCAACGGCGACAAACACCGCAGGAGTCACTGCTCAGAACGACATGGTCTCCCACCTGGACGTGGCTGACACCGCGGCCGACCTCCTCAACGACTCCCGCCCCTTCATGTCCGAGCACCATCGGCAATGGCAGCGTGACCCATTGCTCTTTGACAGCGACATCGGTGTGGCATATTCCGGCGGCAACAACACGCACGCGGACCTCGTCGTCTCGTGGTTCGAGCATCTCGATGTTTCGAAGGGTAAACGGTTCGGTCGGAGACGTGGCAACCGCTGCAAGAATTTTCCGTGGCATTTAGAACCTCCTAGTTGCCGGTGAACTTGGGCGGCCGCTTCTCAAGGAATGACTGGAACCCCTCGGCCGCGTCCGCAGAACGGAGGACTACCGCCTGCGTGGCCATTTCACGCTCCAGGAAGGTTCCCCGATCAATGGCATCCACTGAGTCGATCACCATCCGCCGGATAGTCGTGTACCCCATGGGAGGGCCCTCGGCTATGCGGCGGGCCATCGCCATCGCTTCCGGTATCAGCTCTGCGTCCGGGACCACCTTGTTGGCCAATCCGATTTCGAGCGCTCTCTGAGCGTCGATCAATCCGCCCTCGTAGAAGAGCTCGAACGCCCTGCCCACGCCAACTATCCTGGCCAGCCAATAGGCGGCGCCGAAGTCGGCGGAGATCCCGCGTTTGATAAAGATCGAGCCGATCCTCACTGACTCAGCAAGAATTCGGACATCGCAGCTAAGGGCGATTCCGAAACCGCCTCCGGCCGTCGTCCCATTGATCGCACCGATTATCGGAACGTCGGATGAAGCGAAAGCCTCTGCGATACCGATCGAGCCTGGGCCATCACTGCTCATTCGCTCGTGGCGCGGCCGGGGGTCGGCAGGTGGATTGATCGACCGACCTGCTGGGACATTTCCGGCCGATACCTCCGCGCCAGCGCAAAAGGCCCGGCCGTTTCCGGTAAGCACTATCACCTTGACGTCATCGTCCCGCGACGCTCGCTTCAGGGCGTCGTACAGGCCCTTCATCAACTCCGGGCTGAGCGAATTCATACGCTCCGGTCGATTTAACGTCGCCAGCATGACACCGTCTTTGATATCCAACTCGAGCTCGGCCATTCGCCACCTCCTCTTCGAAAACTCAGCCCAGTTTAATCGGGACGACGGACGTTTGTTCGAGCATCGATGGTCCTCAACGAGATGTCCCCCGGCGTGGTCGGGCGTTCACCAACGGTCTTCCGCTAAGGCGGCCTGTGGGTCCTAGCGCAGGCAAGGTCGCTATGAACTGACTCCCCGCCGGGACCAAACGCAGTAACCGTATAGCAGTACTCCGTCGTCGGTGCCAACGCACTGATTACGGTCCTCGTGACATCGGGCGAGGACTCCCGGTGGATCCAGTCACCCTGTCCGTCCACGTAGAAGTTGAAACCCTGTTCACCGTCGGCCGTATGGGCCCATGTGAGCTGAATCTGACTGGCCGATAGCGGTGTAGCGACCACATTTGAGGGGCTGTTCGGAGGAAAAGCCCCGGCGCCCTGCGTGGTCGGGCCGGGGCCGACGCGGGCAACCTCATCAGTGACAAAGTAAGACACGAAGGCCGGTCGGCCGGTCTTTGTGTCGCCGAAGTCGGTCACACCCCCCGGGTAGGCGATCGCAATATCGGCGGCGAGCAAACGGTATTGCCCAACGAGCACGAATGCGTGCGCATAGGCCCCACCCCCAATCAGGTCGATGCTCTGATTTCGACCGAACTCAGTCGACCTGTCCTCGCCCACTGCCTGCTGAGCAAGGAACTCTCGGGTTTCGTAATTGAAGGAGTGTCGCTGAGAAAAGAAATAGACAAAGGTGCCATCTGGGAGTGAGTCAATGTACCTGGTAGCTTCAGTGAACTCAGCCGCGAACACCCATTCTTGGTTGGCATCGTCCCTGAACTCGCCGAAGTACTCATCGAAGCTCTGCCAACCAAGAAAAAGAAGTACCGGAACGACTGCCGAATACACGAATACGTCGGCGCGGTCCCGGATGGGAGGTCCGAACAGCCCTCGGATCCAGTGCACCGCACCGGAGAGGCCGACCCCAGCGAACATCGCCATAAACGGTGCCATCGCGAATGTCCGCCGGGCGAGCGCATCCAGTGCTAATGCCGACGCCAGCGGAAGCACCAACAAGAGGGCCACGCTGATAAAGAGGAGAGAGTTTCGCTGCTTCGCCAGGGCGAGAGCCACGCCACCTAGCGCAGCGACAAAGAGCGTCGCCGGGACGATGGAGTAGAGGCCCGTTGCATCTACCAAATCGAGCTCGGGGCTGAAGACAAGGCGGTCCCAGACATCGACGTAGCGGTCGAAGACGAGGTCCACGCGGCCCAGGACGGACGCGTTCTTCCACCCCTCCTCTCCGGTGAGCGAACCACGCTCGAAGTGCTCAAAGTAACCGCTCGAAGAGTCGGCTGCGTAGAGGATCATTGGGAGCGAAACCACCAGGCCGGCGGCTACGAACCAGCCCACGTTTATCAGGCCCAGCGCGAGCGGCGAGTACCTGTGGATCATGAGAAATCCCACGATGCAGAGGCCAAACGTAATGATGACTATCGGGTGTGTGTTGTAGACGTAGATACCGAGGGCCGTTACCGCGCCAGAGACAAGCCACCACCGGGTGCTGTTAGTCTGCAGAGCCCGGGAGAGAAGTGCAGCTCCCACCAGCACGAGCAACGGCCAGGCCTCGAGCGGAAATCCGATTCGCGCGTAGTGAATGTGCCAGCCCATGACAGACAACACGGCGGCGCCGAGCAACGCCGCGTCTCTACCGAAAAACGGCCGAGCGACTGCGTAGAGCACGATGACCGTCGCCGTGCCCATCAGTGCAGGCACGATCCTCACGGCAAACGCCGATTCGCCAAAGATGCCGACGCTCAGAGCAACGAGGTACAGAGGTCCCGATGGCTGGCCTGTCGCCAGTGGTGAGTAGAGGCCGATAGACCCCTCGTCGAGGATTCGCTGAGCCTCCAGGCCGGTAATCGCTTCATCCCCCTGGACGCCTGAGGGAAGGGAAGAAAGGTCGTAGGTCCTGAGGAACAGGGCGGCGAGAGTGATAAGCGCAACGAAGCCGGCCTCCACATAGATTCCACGAGGTACACGACGGGCCCTCTCACGAAGGGGTCGGAGACGGGCATTAACCCAGTTGCGGGGTAAAGCCGCAATATCGGTGCCGGGTTCGTCGGGATTCGCCACTAGGCTCGAACCTCGGTAATTCAGGATTGAGATGAGCGGAACGGCGGGCTCCGAGGCCGATCCGATTGGCGCCTACCGGTTCCGAGGCGGCGGCGAACACGCGGTTCTCGCTCTGCAAAGCCAGTCTCCCATTCGTTCGGCTCCAGTGAAAGCGAATGCCCTGGGGAAGAGGAAGACAGAGAACTGGCTCAGGTCCCCACAAAGCTCAGGATCACTCGACGAATGTGATTGTCTTCGTTGAAGTCCACAAGAACGACGCTTTGCCAGGTGCCGAGCTGCGGCACTCCGTCAACTGCCGGGATTACCAGGGACGGTGAGACGAGTGCAGGGAGGAGGTGGTCTGCGCCGTGTCCATGGGAACCGTGGGCATGGATGTAACGACCGTCGCGCGGCAACAGGCGATTGACCGCCTCGGCCAGGTCTGACTCGGACCCAGAGCCAGTCTCGATAAGAGCCACGCCGACTGTAGCATGTGGAATGAAGACGCTGAGCAGGCCGTCGCCCAAACCCGCGCAAAACTCACGAGCATCTGCAGTCAAGTCGATGAAGTAGCGCCCTCCGGTGTCAACAGTGAGTTCGGATTGGCGCATTGCGATCCCGCGGAGCCGGTGGATATGCGGCCCGTAAAGGTATTCTAGATCGTGGTCAGGCGTGTTCCGAGCCGACGAACTGAGCGAAATGGTGGGCTGAACCCGGGTGCGGGTCATTCCCCTGACCCATCGCTGGACGGGATGTGTCACGATAAGCTTCTCATCGGCGATACTGTTGACGTGAGACCAATTCCGGTTTCCCGTCGGGGCGGGGGCGACCGTGCCGGGTTCCTGCCAACACCCGAGGGTCGCGCCTCCGCTGTCCCCATTGATAGACGCCGCATGATCGCCTGGATTGTTTGGGCAAGCAATGCCGTCGCGTTCGCCCTGATTGCAGGGGTGGCCGCCGTGCTCCTCGCGGCACCTGACAGTGGCGGTGGCGGCTTCGCGCTGGGCTCAGGCCTAATGGCCGGCCTTGCGCTCTTCTCCTGGCTGCTGGTTTCGCTGCTGGTTGTCCTCGCCACCTTCCAGTGGGCGCGCGGCAAGAGGCTTGCTCTTCGCTTAGCCCTCCCCGGTCCGGCCTGGCTCATCGCCGTGGGGTCCACATGGCTGATCTGGCAACCACTGACGATCGTTCTACTACTGCCCGTGCTCGTGCTCTGGCCCATCCTTCCAGCGGCCTGGCTCGGGACTATGGTCTGGGTACCCGTCACCTTGGCCCGCGACATGCGCGCCGAACCGGATGCCACCCCCATGTAGCCACCCCTTCTTTCGGCTAGGGGTGCCGAAAGCGGCCCCACTGCGGCAAAATGCGTCTTGAGAGAGCCAAATGTGGGTAGCCTCGAGCAAGTACTGGAAATGGTGGGCGGTCGGCACGCTCGGTGTTGTGCTTGCGGCCATTGTCGCGGCGTACGTTCTATTCGCGGTCCTTTTCAACGACACTTCCACTCCAATCCCCGTATCGGACATGATCAATGGCTTCCGCGACGATGGCGCAGATGGCCCCACTCAACAGGGTCTGCCGACGGCGGGGGTTTACGTCTATACCACTCAAGGTGGAGAGGAAGTCGATGCACTTGGAGGAACCCGCCACGATTACCCACCCGAAACAACGATCACTGTCACCCGGTCCGACTGCGGAGTGAACGTTCGCTGGGATGCGCTCGAAGAGCGCCGGGAGTCGTGGCAGCTCTGCTCCGACAGCGGAGCACTGCTCCTAGGCGGCTACGTCACATTCCACCAGTTTTTCGGACAGCCCGACCAACAACGCTTTACCTGTGAAGCTGGCAGCCAGTTCCTGCCCGGTCAGCTGTCCGAAGATGATACCTGGAGCATCGACTGTGCCGCCGGGTCGCTCCTCGAAACAACGACCTACGAGGTCTTGTCGATCGCCGCGATGGACGTGAACGGGGAATCGGTCGATGCAGTTCGCCTGTCAGTCAAGGTCGACGTCAGCGGCCGCTCACAGGGCTCCAGCGAGGGAGAACTCTGGCTCTCCCGTAAGAGCGGCCTTCCTCTTCGTTGGTCGGAAACAACCGAAACGACCTCAGGAAGCCAAATCGGTCCCGTGCACTACTCCGAATCCCTCACTATTGAGCTGACCTCTCTCACGCCCCACCAATGAAGAGGGATACGCTCGTTGAGCGCTAGTTGACGACGAGCAGGTTCACGCTGCGACGCCTCTGCACTCGGTCCCAGGCGTCCTTCATACTTGCGGCAATAAACAGTGCTATTGCGAACGCCAGCCGGCTTCCGTCTCCCCCCGTGAGGACCACCAGCAGAAGAAGGCTTACCACGAACACCGCGATTGCAATGCTCGTATTGCGCATCGCTGAGAGCACCGCGAGCCCGACCGCGAGCAAAGGTCCAGCAGTCAGCGGCAGGAGAGCAAAAGACGCTCCGACCGACGAAGCTGCGCCCCGGCCGCCGTTGAACCCCAGCCAGGGTGGGAAGATGTGCCCAACGACCACCAACGCCGCGGCAGCCATGAGTACCCAATCGTCACGCCCCAGTGCGGCGGCAAAAGCCACGGGCGAGGCCCCTTTGAGGATGTCCAGGGCCAGCGCAAAGAGGAGACTGTTTATGAGCATCGCTCAGTACCACTCCAGAGGAGCCTCATGATACTCCCCAGGGCTCGGAGCAACCTGGCTGCAGCCTTTCTCCCCCTTCAGCGGGTGACGGCCTACGAAGCTGGCCAGTTCGCCCGTCAAGGCCGCGCGCCCGAGCAAGCATTGGTGGTGAGCACACACATTTGCCGGCGGTCTGTCGCCGGACCCTGGTATTGGGACGACCTGATCTGGTGAGTCGTGAGCCCGTATCTGGGCGCCGAACAGCAGAACTAGCTTTCAGCCACGGGTTTCGACCGACGAGGAGCCAGCAGCCCGGATTGCGCCCCCCGCTGTCCGTCACCCCTTTGGCGAGGATTCCTCGACCAATCGCCGTCTTGCCCTTAGCGGATCGGCTCCCGCCCCTGGAACACCGGTGGGTCGCTCGGCTTCGCTCCGGGCCTTGTCCCGGTCTTCCTCAGCCACTCCTTGTGATAAATCACGTCGTCCGGGCCACTCTGGCCCTGGATGAAGGCGCTCGCAAATGTCTTGACCGTGTCAGGCTCCGCCGTTGGCATTGCCTCGACCCTGTTCCACTCGTGCAGACAGATCCGGTGCGCCGAGCGCCATTCACCGTTCCGCTGCTCCATTCGGTCGAGGTAGCGGCCGGCGAAGGTGAAGAGACTCGCCGTGTCTTCATTAATCAGGGAGTGACTCAGCGTCAGGTAGTACGCCTCGGAGAAGGCCACGGTCGCGCTCTCGAACTCCACGTAGAAGTTTCCAATGAAGTGAACCGCGCCCGGCCCGCCGGGCGGATCTCGAGGCTCAAAGAACTTCGAGAATTCCCACCCCGGTCCCTGGAACATCGCTCCGTGATCGTCGTAGCCGTCTTCCCAGTAAACAGACTTCACAAGCGCCGGGTCGCTCCGATCGACGCCTCGGCAGTAGCGCATAATGACGTCGTACATTTCTGCCTTTGCCACCACGCGGTCCAGCTGGGAGAGGCCGAGTTCATCTTTCTCCAAATTGGGATCGCTCATGTTAGTGACCTTCCTTCAGGTTCAGGATTGCGGGAGAAGCTTTGCACAATTCGGGAAGCCTTGGATAGTCTTCGCGAGACCTCAGCTCCCAGTGAATCTCGGCGGCCGTTTTTCCATAAAAGCAAGCGGCCCTTCACGCGCGTCATCTGACGCCATCACACGAGCGGTAAGCTCGGCCTCTATTTCAAAGGCCTCCGCGAGGGTAAGGCCTGACGTCCTGATGACCGCCTCCTTACAAGCTCTGACAGCGAGGGGACCATTGGCTGCAATCATGGCAGCAAACTCCTCGGCCCTGGGAAGGACTTCGTCTGCCGGCAGCACTTCGTTGACCATTCCGATCCGCCACGCCTCCGCCGCCGTCATGTGATTGCCGGTGAGGAGGATCTCCATCGCCTTGGCGAACGGCACCTGTCGTGCAAGCCGGGCGAGTGAACCGCCGGCAGGGACGAGGCCGCGCGCAACCTCCGTCAGTCCGAAGCGAGCATGCTCCGCTGCTATCCGGATATCCGTCGCTTCGACGAGTTCTGTTCCCCCGGCAAGGCAGAATCCGTTAACCGCCGCGACGACCGGCTTGTATACGGGAGTGAGAGTCTTCATCAGGGCGGCGTCAACCAGGTTCTGGTCGGCCAACACTCGACGGTCGTAGTCGGTCTCCGGTTTTCTGGCGCCTGTGACCAGCGGGATCAGCTTTCCCAGGTCGGCGCCGGCACAGAACGCTGCATCGCCGCTCCCGGTGACCAGGGCCACGCGCATATCCGGGTCAGTATCGAAGTCCTTCCACGCCTCGGCAAGCTGAACAATCATCTCCGGATCCATCGCATTACGAACTTCCGGGCGGTTAAGCGTGATCCGGGCAATGCCGTCTTGCTTAGTGAACAACACTGCTGGCATGGTGAACTCCCTCAAGTACAACTGGTCCGAACGGCGAGCCATTCAGGCTCGCCATCTAGCAAATGATCTTCAGAACGTCATGTTGCCAACGCCACCGTCGACCACCAGGCTCTGGCCGATAACGTACCGGGCTTGCTGGCTGCACAACAGCGCACAGAAGACGCCGAAATCATCAGCGTCACCGAAGCCGCGCGCCGGGATTCGCCAGCTCTTCGCGAGCTTCTGAACCTCTTCTTCGTAAGACGTCCCGTTTGCGGCCGCTCTGCTTCGGAATCCTTCCTCGATGCCGGCAGTATGGTGCATGCCGGGAAGCAAATTGTTGACTGCCACGTTGTATGGAGCCGCCTTCTTGGCCACGGCAACAAGGTAATTGTTCAGGGCGGCGCGGGGTGCACCGGAGAGGATTCGCACCTCGGTCGGGAACTTCGCAGCAACGGTCCCCACATTGACGATACGCCCGAAGCCACGCTCGATCATTCCGTCGATCGTCACGCGCACGAATTCCACGGGGCTGATCAGCGTCACGGCCAGGTTGTCGTACCAGTCTGTGGGCTCTATCTCCCGAAAGTTACTCGTCGTTTGAGGAGGAGAGCAGGTCATTACGAGGATGTCAGGTTCCGGGCAAGCGGCGAGAATTCGTTCCCGGCCTTCGTCCGTGCTGTGATCCGCGACGATTGGCGTTACCGAAACCCCAGTCTCATTCCCTATCTCATCGCACGAGCGACGAAGTCGTTCTTCGCCTCGCGCGGACACGAAAAGATCGACACCTTCGCGAGCAAGGGCAAGCGCGCTTCCCCGCCCAAGGCCAGCACTTCCCCCGTTTACGATCGCCTTCTTGCCGGCTATTCCGAGATCCATAGCTTCTCCAACCTAATTCGAGGATGAGGCGCAAGCTACGCCCAACATCTTTGCGTCCGCAACTCGACGTTCGGCCGCGTACTTCCCATGGCACGTTTGCCCAGGCTCACAATAGTTGTCCTGGCAGTCACAATCATGGCCTGAGACAACGGGTCGGGCGAGAAACCGGCGAGAGATCCACGGAGAAACAAGTCCCGCCCATGCGTGACCACGAAACTGCCGTAACGGCCGCGTCACCCGCTCCAAATTCGCCTCAGCTGGGAGCGCCCAACGTTCGCTACGCTGGATCGACGAGTCAGCAGGGAGAAAGCAATACCTTACGTGATGCAAATAGATGTCAGCGTTGAGGCAAAACGAACTCAAGGCTCAATCGAACTGTCCAGGGCCGGGCGCGCCCGGCCCTGGATGCTATCGGCTGTTACACTCAGATGCGAATCCAGAGAGAATCGCCAGGGAGTTATCGTGGCCAAGACGAAGCCTGACCGTAGAAAAGATTCTCCCGTTTCGCCCCCGCCGGGGTCTGGCGGGCACGTGAAGCGCCGGCTGCGCCCGGTGACCACGAGACCGCCAGATCGTCGGATCCAACGGACGAAAGCCAAGTAGAAACCCTACGCCGGGTAGGTGCCAGGAGGCGGGACGACCTGCCAACCCACAGGTAGATCGCCCACTCAACCCATTCTCGCCGCGACGGCCACTGCCGCCGCCCGGTTCGCCGCTGAGGGACGTTGAGTCAAAGGGCTTGGGGGCCCGATCGAACAGTCACCCTGAGTACGAAATTCGATCAGCCGCGCTCAAATCCGATAGACGCTTTCGGCCGTTCCTCTGCACATTGCCGTCTTCTCGCTCTCCGAAAAGCTACTCACCACCTTCTTCATTCCGTTCCAGATCACGTGATAGCTGATCGACCACCTGTCGACTGGGAAGTTACTTTCGAACATGCAGCGTTCAGGCCCAAAACACTCAATCGTGTGGAGGTAGAACGGGGCGAACGCCTCGACGAACTCGTCGGAAGTTGGCGGGAATGGCCGCGTGTCCCATCCGTGTCCGATGTCGGGCATGGCCAGACCCCCGAGCTTTGCATACACATTGGGATAGTCTGCGATGTCGGCAATGTCCTTCTTCCATTGCTCGAATATTTCGGCCCGGTGCGAGGCGTAGGGTCCAACACCCAGTGGTGTACCGAAATGGTCGAGGATGATGGTGGTATCCGGCGCCGCGCGAACCAAGTCCAGGAACTCCCGGTTTTGATAATGGTAGTGCCATGTCTCGTAGGTAAGCCCTCGAGTGCCAAGGAACTTCACTCCATCACGAAATCCTTGGTCTGCGTACAGGCCGGCGGGAGCACGGCCGACGATGCGTAATGCCTCCGGTCGCTCTGCCCGCGACCCGGCGTGCCGGATCCCCCGGAAAAGTCCGTCTCCCGCTTCCTCGTGAGCGTCAAGCACCTCGGCCACCGCCCCACCCAACCTAAGGTCTGCGTGGGAGACGATCCCAGAGATGACCGGACCCGGGCCATTTCTGCTTTCCACGGCGATCACCCTCACGAATTCAGTCTCGCCGACCGGACGAAGGTGTTCGGGGCCATCCTTCCAATATCCAGACCCGCATTCGACAAATACGGTTTTTACGACATTGTGACCGGTGCCCGCGTCCTCGAGGAGCTCGTCGAGAAGATAAGTTGAACTGCGGCGTTCCCAGAGGTGATGGTGAGGGTCGACGATCGGGCGCTCCGGATCGACGATTTCTTCTTTCAGTAGGCCAAGCCACTCATTGGATCCAGGTTCTGGTGAGGTCATCCTGATCCCTCCGACTGCTGGCGCCAAACTCTACAGCAGCGACCACTTCCGGTCCGGCGAGCTCGTGTTCGAAACCGCCGTTAGGGTCCCCACGGGAGGATCCATTAACTGGAGGTCTGGCGAGCAATTTAGCGCCGATTTTCGAGCCCCCGTCGATCGTGATCATCGGCCCAGACGGCAACGGAACCTAGAGCTCGACCGTAGACTTGAACATTTCGCCGCTCCCGGCTCCGGCGACATGCGCTGGTGAGCGTGAACGCCCATGATGGGCAGGCGGGCCTCACCTCTGCGATCCGCCAATTCAGAGCCGGAGGAACGATGGCTCAGCGCCCAGCCCTCGCGACCCTCCTCCCACCCCCAAGCCTGAAGGGCTTCCAATTCTGGATGGCGACCCTTGCCATCCATCTCTACTTCGTCTCCTACGGGATCTCGATCGTGAACGTCCCAAGCTCCCTCGCGAGCGAGCCCGACTGGGTGGTGGGCATCGTCGTGGGTGCTCTCGGAATATCAGGAATGATCTCGAGGCCACTGATCGGGATTTGGGTCGACACAGGAGGACGTGAACGCTGGGCGGGGATCGGCGGAATGGGAACCGCAGTTGCCTTCGTGGGCTACGGCCTGAGCCTCGACCCATGGGTAATGCTGGGCTTCCGCCTGTTGCACGGCGTCGCTATGGCCCTATTCACCACGGCGCTGCTGGCGATGGTTGCTGGCCTCATCCCAGAACGTCAACGCGGCGTCGGCGTCGGTCTGTATCAAAGCGGCAACGCTGCGGCCCAGTTGTATTCGGCGCCGCTTGCCGTTTGGCTGGCAACTCAAACTTCCTTCGAGGTAGCGTTCTTGGCCGGGGCGCTTGCGGCCGGGCTGGCCTTTGGGGTCGGTGCGATCGTCCGTGATCGCGAACCACCGGGCACTAAGGCATACGTGCCCTGGAGCCAGCGCGAGTGGGTATCCAGGTCGGCCCTCATGCCCGCCCTTGTCTTCTTGACCATGACCACCACAGTCGGAGCGGTGGTGGCCTTCCTCCCTCTGTTCGCAGAAGAACGAGATCTCGGTAATCCAGGGCTTTACTACACGGTCTGGGGTGCGGCCCTCTTCGCCACCCGATTCTTTGCCGGCGCGGCGGGTGACCGCTTCGGCCGGAAGACGGTGATGGTGCCATCACTGCTGGGCGGAGCCGTCGGGCTCTTTCTTCTTGCTGCCACGGAAACCGGCTGCCTCATGCTTCTTTCAGGGGCGATCGCAGGTGTCGCACTCGGTGGCGTCCAGGTTTCCGTGGTCGCACTCGTCGTGGATCGGGCACCGGCGGACGCGAGGGGAGCCGCAATGGCAACGTACACGCTGGCATGGGATATCGGGGCCGTCGTCGGTGGCGTTCTCCTCGGCTTCATCATCAACGCCACCTCCTACTCCCTCGGCTTTGCCCTCGTAGGGATCTTGCCCCTGGGAGGGATGGTTCTTTACGTTCTGCGCATCAGTCGCAACGACGGCGACCGTGCCGCCGTTGTCCTCAGCAAGCCGGCGAGATGAGACCTGGAGTGTTCACACCACCGCGACCCCCCAGCGAATACATAGTCGCCTTTCGGAAAGCAACCCCCTCTATACTTTTGATAACACAATGGTCAGGGGAGAGCGATGAGTCAGACCGGAACGCCACCGTCCTCCAGCGCGCTGAACGACCGGATCACGGCAGCGATCGACGAGTTCCGCGAGGAGCTCATCGCTGTCAGCCGTGACATTCATTCACACCCCGAGCTCAACTACGAGGAATGGCATGCTGCTGGAGTGCTGGCTGACTCTCTCGAGGCCAGGGGCTTCGAGGTGCAGCGCAGCGTCGGGGGAATTGAGACCGCCTTCGCGGCCACCCTCGAAGGCAGGGCCGACGGTCCCACGGTCGCCCTCCTGGCCGAGTACGACGCCCTCCCCGGCGTTGGCCATGGATGTGGCCATAACCTGATCGCCATCTCCAATATCGGCGCCGCATTCGGCCTCAAGGCCGCAATGGCCGAGCTTCCCGGCCGGCTCGTCGTCCTGGGCACGCCGGCCGAAGAGGGCGGTGGCGGCAAGATTCGCATGTTGGAAGCGGGAGTGTTCGACGGCGTCGATGTCTCCCTCTCTTCCCATCCAGGCTCACACCTGACCGTCATCCGAACCGACCTCCCGATCGACGAAACGACCGGCCTGGCAATGGTCGGATTCCGGTACATCTTTCGGGGGTTAGCGTCTCATGCAGCGGCCCGCCCGGAGGCGGGCATCAACGCGCTGAACGGCGTCATTCACCTATTCACGGGAATCGACGCGATGCGCCAGCACCTCCGCGGTGACGTGCGCATGCACGGCGTGATCACAGACGGCGGGAGCGCTCCTAACGTCGTACCGGACTTCGCGGCTGCCAATTTTATGCTCCGCGCAGGGGACTCCAACTATCTGCGCGACGAGGTCGTCCCCAAGATCCGGTCCGTTGCGGAAGGGGCCGCAGCGATGACTGGAGCCGAACTGGTTGTTAAGGACTACTACCCGTTCTATGAAAATACGATTCCGAGTAACGCTCTGGCGGCGGCTGTGCGAGGCCACGCGGAAGCACTTGGAATCACCATCGATCCGCCCCCCGACCCCGCCGGCGCACGAGGCTCTACCGACCTCGGAAATATTAGTCAGATAATGCCCACTTATGCGATGTCCTTCGCAGTGAGCGAGACGCAAATCCCCGGACACTCCAAGGAGATGGCTGCAGCTGCGATTACGGACTTGGCTCACACAAACGCGCTCATCACAGCCAAGGCACTGGCCCTGACGGCAGCAAACCTGTTCGGTGACCAAGCATTCCTCGACCAGGCCCGGGATGAATTTCAGGAGCGCCTTGCTGCCAGCGAAAGCTCAAACGATTAGACAGCGTCGCAGGGCAGCTTCACCCACGCGGGACGAGACGACTCGGCTCCACTACGATGCCATGATGCCCCACCCCAACCCACCCCTCAGAAGAGCTTAGTGCGCTTTGCGCACGCTTTACGCGAGGCCGCCCGGGTCCTCACGGGCCGCCGCCGCATCTTCCGTGGCTGGTGGGTCCTGGCCGCGGCATTCACCTCGATCGGCCTGGTCAACGGCGTCGCCTTCTGGTCCATCGGTCTGTTCGTCGAACCCCTCGAAGATGAGTTCGGCTGGAGCCGGGCCGAGGTCTCTCTCGGGTTCTCGCTTTCACTTGGACTCAGCGGCCTCGCGGCGCCGATGGTGGGCCGCTGGGTCGACCGGCGGGGTCCTCGCTCCGCGATCATCCTGGGAGCAACCGCGACGGCCGGTACTTATCTGTTATTGGCGACGACGGAGAACCTCTGGCAGTGGTACCTCTACATGTCCCTCAACGGCCTTCTGCGGCACTTCGTTTTCATCATTCCGTTTATGGCCCTCCTAGCCCGTTGGTTCGACCGCAGGCTGAGCGTTGCCGGCGCCGTCCTTGGAGCGGGGCTGATGGTCGGCGGAATGCTCGTTGTCCCCGTGATGAGGGTCTTGATCGACTCACTGGAATGGCAGGGTGCCTTTGTCGTCGCCGGCGTTAGCGTCCTGGTCGTCGTTCCGCTGCTCGCCGTAACCGTGATCCGCGATACGCCCGCCGACGTAGGGGAGCTGCCTGACGGCGTACCGCGACCTGAAGGCCAATCGCCGGGCGAGATGCCCGGCCCAACGGGAGGTCTATCGCTCAGAGCAGCTCTCCACACCCGCCTCTTCTGGGCTTTGACGCTGGGCATGACGCTCTACCCATTTGGGATGGTCACCTGGGTCGCTCACTCGGCCCCCTTCTATGAGTCCGTTGGGCTCTCTCCGGGCACTGCGGCGTTTCTCATCTCGCTGAGCGCCGCCCTAGCGATCCCACCCCGGCTGCTCGCCGGTCACTTCGCCGATAGGATTTCGAACCTCGAGTACGGGGCAGCAGGGGTAGCGCTGGTGCTGTTCCTCGCGATGGGAATCCTGGTTGTAGACACGGGCACGGTGGCCATGGTCCTCTTCTTCCCCCTGTTCGTACTGGGCTTTGCCGCCGGTGGAGCGCTCTTTGAGGCATTGCTGATCCCCCGGGCGTTCGGTGTCCAGAATTTCGCCACGATCCTAGGCGTGGTGGTGATCATCCAGACCGCCGGCTTCATCTCCGGCCCTACGATCGCGGGGGCAATTTTCGATGCTACCGGCTCTTACGACTGGGTCCTCGTGATGGTGACCGCATTCTTCTTCGCAACGGCTGCCAGCTTTGCGGTCGCGGGCCGCTTGCCGCGGCCGGAACTTCCGGGGAAGCCCGTGCCGCACAGTCCTTCGGATGCAACGGCGGCTCGCTAGCCGCGAAAAATCTGGGACCCGCGAGGGGGTTCGTTGCCACGCTGAAATCCCGGCCCAAGAGTCATTCTCCGATAATACTTCGGACGCATGACCTTATAATCGACCCCTCAAGAATCAACCAGCGCGTCCGGTCGATCTCTGGGCCAGACTCGACCATTTCCTGCCACCCAGACGGCACGCGTGCATGATGAGGCCCCGGACCGGGAACCCGACCGTCGACTTCGATGATGAGACGATCCCGCAAAAAGGAGAGCACATGACCGCCAAGATCATCTGGACGAAGACCGACGAGGCTCCGGCTCTCGCCACCTACTGCCTACTCCCAATAGTCAGAGCGTTCACGAATGGGACGGGGCTGACGGTCGAGACGAGTGACATCTCGCTGGCCGGCCGGATCATCGCCAACTTCCCGGAAGACCTGACCCCAGAACAGAGAATTCCCGACCATCTCACGATGTTGGGCGAGCTGACCCAGACCGGTGAGGCAAACATTATCAAGCTTCCAAACATCAGCGCTTCAATCCCCCAGCTCAAGAGCGCGATCAAGGAACTCCAAGAGAACGGATACGACATCCCCGACTTTCCTGGCGAGCCGGGCACCGATTCCGAACGCACCATCGCCGCCAGATATTCAAAAGTCCTCGGATCAGCCGTGAACCCGGTGCTTCGGGAAGGTAATTCCGACCGGCGGCCCATGACCTCCGTCAAGAAGTTCGCGCAGAAGCATCCCCACCGGATGATGCAAGCCTGGCCGGAGTCCGGCTCGAAGTCACGGGTTGCTCACATGAAGAAGAAGGACTTCTTCGAAAGCGAAACCTCGATGACACTCGACGTACCAACCACAGCGAAGATCGAGTTCGTCGGCAGCGATGGGACAGTTAAGGTCCTTAAGGAGGAGATCCCTCTGCAGACGGCGGAAGTGATCGACGCCGCCGTGATGAACGTGGCTGCGCTACGCGCTTTCTTCGAAGAGCAGATCGAAGCCGCAAAGCGGGGCGGCGTGCTGCTGTCCCTCCACCTCAAGGCGACGATGATGAAGGTGTCCGACCCGATCATGTTTGGTCACTGCGTCTCGGTTTATTACAAGGACGTGCTTCTGAAACACGCCGACGCACTGGCGGAGGCCGGCGCCAACGTCAACAATGGCATTGGCGACGTGATCGAAAAACTGGACAGGCTGCTCGCCGCCAAGAAGGCCGACATCGAAGCTGATCTCGAAGCCGTCTACGAGAGACAGCCCCAGCTCGCAATGGTCGACTCCCGACGTGGTATCACCAACCTCCATGTGCCGAGCGACATAATCGTCGATGCTTCAATGCCGAACGTGGTACGAGATGGGGGCCGGATGTGGAACCGGGACGACCAACTCCAAGACTGCATCGCAATGGTGCCTGACCGCTGCTACGCAACGATGTACGCCGAGATCCTTGAGGATGCCAAGGCAAACGGGCAATTCGATCCGTCCACGATGGGGACCGTCTCCAACATCGGCCTCATGGCCCAAAAAGCCGAAGAATACGGCTCCCACGACAAGACATTCGAGGCCGAAGGTGCCGGCACGATTCGAGTGGTCGATTCCGCTGGTTCAAGCCTCCTGGAACAGCCGGTCGAAGCAGGCGACATTTTCCGAATGTGCCAGGTCAGAGACGCCCCGATTCGCGATTGGGTCCGTCTCGGCGTCGCAAGGGCCCGAGCCACGGGCGCCCCTGCCGTCTTCTGGCTCGATCAGCGGCGTGGGCATGATGCTCAGCTAATCGAAAAGGTGGAAACCTACCTCAAGGACTACGCCACCAGGGACCTGGACATCCGAGTCATGAAACCAGTTGAGGCGATGCGATTTTCACTGGAAAGGATTCGCAAAGGCCAAGACACGATAGCAGTCACCGGAAATGTGCTTCGCGACTACCTGACCGACCTCTTTCCGATACTCGAACTTGGAACGAGCGCCAGGATGCTGTCTATCGTTCCACTTCTGAACGGCGGTGGGCTTTTCGAGACGGGAGCCGGCGGATCGGCGCCCAAGCATGTGCAGCAGTTCGTCCAGGAAGGTCATCTTCGCTGGGATTCGCTTGGCGAATACTGCGCCCTCGTGCCGTCGCTGGAGATGATCGCCGAAAGCGGCAACGATGAAACCGCCGGGTTGCTTGCGGAGACACTGGAGAAAGCTATCGGCAAGTACCTCGAAGATGCGCGCGCCCCTTCGCGCAAGGTCAACGAGATCGACAATCGAGGCAGCACGTTCTACCTCACCCTGTATTGGGCCCAGGCCATCGCCGGTCAGGAAAAGGACCCAGCTCTGAAGGCCCGATTTGCAAGCGTAGCCAAGGACCTCGCCGCAAACGAGGCAACGATCAACCAAGAGCTGCTCGTGGTGCAGGGAGACCCGATTGACATCGGCGGCTACTACCAACCGGACCCTGCAAGGGTCGAGGCCCAGATGCGACCAAGCCAGACCTTGAACGCGATCATCGACGCCTTATAGGGCGGGTGGCCGCATTGGCATCCGGTGAGGAACAGGAGAGCCCGGAACTTCTGTCACTTCAGGACGCCGACCTAGACGGGATGTTAGAAGTGGTCGCGAAATCGTTCGAAAGATGGCCGTCCCTCGGGCCCGAGATTGTTCCCCGCGACCACCTGGAGCGGAAGTGCAACAGTAGCCCGGGTTCGCCCGGTAGGGAGCTCCTCGCAACACAGGACGGACGTCCAATCGGAGCGATGATTCCCATCGAACGGCGCGTGAGCCTGACCGGCGAAATCCTGCCAGGTCAATCGGAAGCCGGGGACTGTCTCCTGCCAGAATTCCGGGAACAGGGTCGATTCTCCCGAACTTAACAGCGTGAAGCGAAGCTGCTCTCGGAATCCAGCGTCGCGTTTCGTCTCGAATTCGCCCCCTATACCCTGCCGTCTTCAACGACTCATCAGTCGCCAGCGTGTACCAGGACCCTTCCTGCGCTGCCATCTACGGTGATCATCTGCCCGTCAGCGATGAGATCACAGGCACCAGAGACGTTCGAGACGCAGGGAAGACCGTACTCGCGCGAGATCATTACAGCGTGCGAAACGACTCCGCCCGTTTCCACGACAACGCCACCAACGATTGAGTACAGGGTCGTCCAGGCCGGGTCTGTTGCAACCGTTACGAGAATGTCGCCCTTTTCCACCTTGCCCACTTCGTCGAGGCTCCGGCAGACACGAGCCCGCGCAGTGATGGCCCCGCTGCTCGCCGCCGTCCCCCTCAAGCCCTCGCCATCGTCAGCCCGGCCATCGTCCCATTTTTCCCAGCCGCGGATATACTTCGGCGGTTCTTTGCGGGCGTACCGCTCGTACACCTTCTGGCGGGCTCGGACCCTGAGCTCGATATCTCTCACGCTCATTTCGCCTTTATCGACCGCGGACACTTCGTGCTGAGTGAGGAAGAAGATATCTTCCTCATCTGTCATCAAACCGCGTTCGATAAATCTTCTGGCGATCGCAGTGATCATAGGCCTGCGGTGAAGACCGTTCTTATTGTTGTTGAATCTCTCCCAGTCCCGGTAATAGAAGTAATCTTGAACGAGTTCCACGTACCACTTGAAAAAGGAAGCCTTCGCTGCTCCCGACGGCTGCTGCCGAATCTTGCGCAGGCATTCCTCCTTGGTTTCCAGCATTCGCTGGCGAAGTTCCTCTTCTACTTTTTCCGGATTACTTTCCTCGCCAAGCGGCAACATAGCCTTGACGGACGGGAAAACCCTCTCCGGCTTTTGGGCCCAACGGAAATGGATAGTGTCTCGCTCGTCGGCTCCTCCCTGCCCGAACTTCTCCAAGAACTCGTCGAAGTCAACTTTGAATTTTCGTCCATCTTCGGATTCCTCGAGACGTTCGAGAATCGTCTTCGGCTCTTCGGCAGCAACAAGGGCCGCCAAGACAGCCGACTCCTTCGCTCGCCGCGAAAGCTTCCAAACGCCCACGTTTTGCTCGGCGGTCGGCGTCTTAAGCCCCGACACCAACCGACTGAATATCTTGGAGTTCTCATCTCCAACCCACATCTCGCACAGTCGTTGGAGACCGTGGGGCAACCAGTACAAGAATACGTTGAAGGGAAGCGCGACATTGTCTTCGAGCACACTCCCTTCACCTGCCTTTCGGGCAGTCTCAAGTATTTCTTGTACAGTTGCCGATTCAAGATCGAAATTTGCCCAAACAGCATCAGAATGTGCGATATTATTCGGGAAGTTTTCATAGAGAAAATGTGTGCTACCAAGCAATGACCGTTCTGGATGAGTGAGTTCCAGTTTCAACAAAAGGGAGAACCACTCCATCCAATCAAACGGCATATTTTTGATTTCTTCTCGCTCCTCTTCTGGGAAAGGAGCTAGTGCAATCTCATCCCGGGCAAATGGCGGAATAAAACATCGGATCCACTCCCGCTCGAAATAAGTATTGTAGTACGCGCGAGCACCGTACCAGCGGAACATCGGCATGTCCCACCATTCATCTTCTTTGTAACCGGCGAACTCGGTGATTCCCATGAACTTGAGGGCAAGGAACTTGGTCCGCAGCCGATGCGGTTGCGCGCCGGAGTACATGTTAGGGCTTGAAGGGCCAGTTTGAAGCTCGTCCGAGTATGAACGCGACCAGGTCCAGCGCGGATTCGTCAGCTCTGCGAAGGCCTTCTGCGTTTGCCAGGCTTCGAGGCCCTCGCGGAAATCGAGGTCAGCGCCTGTTACTTCGCGCGACTGTAGAATCGCAAATTGCCCGTCTGCGTAGCCCCATTCGATATCCTGGTGGAAGCCGTAGTGCTTCTCGATACGAAGACCGATCTCACAGAGTTCCCTCAATTGATCGTCCGTAAGCGTTTCCGCAGAGCGGCGTGCCGCCGGCACCTCAACCTGCTCGCTACCCTGGCCGTCCTCCCTGCGAACGGTCATCACGAGCTTTTCGTTGACCTCCCTGTCCGTTATCGCAAACGAGTCCTTCCCAATGATGTAGCGATCGGGATTCACCTGGCCTGAAACGACTGCTTCGCCCAGTCCCCAGCTGACATTCAGAAACAACTCGTAGGGATTCGCAGTGACCGGATTCGCAGTAAACAGGACCCCGGACACCACGGACGGGAACATCTCCTGGACCACAACACCGAGCAGCACGTCCTCGTGCTTGAATCCCTGCCTCCGGCGGTAGGAGATCGCGCGGTCGGTCCACAGGGAGGCCCAACAAAGTCTTACATGGTCCATCACGGCATCAGCGCCGTGGATGTACAGATAGGTGTCCTGCTGGCCAGCGAACGACGCTCCAGGCAGGTCCTCCGCCGTTGCCGACGAACGCACCGACACAGGTACGTTTTGGCCCAGCTCAGATTCCAACTTTGCGTACCCCTGCCGAATGGCCTCAACGATATCTTCAGGCACATCGGCCGTCTTGATCATCTCTCTGATCCGCAGGGCGCGCCGTTCAATTTCCGCTGTGTCCTCGTAGTCGAGGCCCTCCAGCGCCGCGAGAATTGGACCGAGAAGCGAGTTTGCTTCGATGACCCGTTCATACGCTGCGGTAGTGATGCAGAAAGCCTCGGGAACAGGCAAGCCAGCCCGTGAGAGCTCGCCGAGATTAGCCCCTTTGCCACCCACGAGTGGAATGCTCGCCGAATCCATCTCGCCTAACGGGCAGGTATAATTGGTCATGAAATCCACGCTCCTTGCTAAGTATCGCCGTCTGCCTAGGACCCGACCCAGCTCGCCAGCAACTTGAGACCTCTGACGATCATGGGCCCTTCCTCGGCTCAGACGGGTTCGTGAATCAGCACTCTCCCGGTCGTTCCATCGACCGTGATCATTTCGCCGTCCGGGATCAGGTCGCAAGCTCGACTCAGGTTTGACACGCAGGGAAGACCATACTCACGGGAGATCATAACCGCGTGTGAGACGACCCCGCCCGTTTCAACGATGACGCCGCCCACAATCGAATAGACCGTGGTCCACGCCGGGTCTGTTGCCACGGTCACAAGAATGTCGCCCTTCTCTATCTTGCTCACCTCATCAAGGCTTCTGCAGACCCGAGCGCGCCCTGTAATCATGCCGCTGCTCGCCGCAGTTCCTCGCAGCCCCTCGCCATCATCGGATTGGCCATCATCAAACTTCTCCCAACCTCGAATGTATTTCGGTGGCTCTTGTTGCGTGTAGCGCTCATAGACCCGTCGGCGTGACCGGACCCTGAGATCGATCTCCTTCTGGCTCATGCGTCCGTCCTCGACGGCGAGCATCTCGTGATTGCCAAGGAAGAAAATATCGTCTTCTTCTTTCAGCAGGCCCCGTTCGATGAACTTCCTGGCAACTGCCGTCATCATCGGCCTGGCCTGCAGACCGCCTTTGCTATTCGTGTAGCGCTCCCAGTCTCGGTAGTAGAAGTATTCCTGGACCAGCTCAACATACCACTTGAAGAACGCTGCCTTGAGGGCTCCAACAGGTTGCTGCCGTATCTGGCGAAGACACTGCTCCTTGGTTTCCAGCATGCGCTCGTGCAGGCGCTCTTCGAAGAGCTTTGGGCTGTCCTCATCGCCCAGCGGAAGCATCGCCTTGATAGATGGGAACACCCGCTCCGGTTTCTGTGCCCAGCGGTAATAGATAGTGTCGCGCTCATCGGCTCCGAGGTGACCATAGTTCCCAAGGAACTCATCAAACACCTTTTGGAAATTCCTCCCGTCCTCGGAATACTCGAGCGAGTCGAGAATCTTGATCGGCTCCTCGTTGCTCACGATCTCAGTAAGAACTGGCGATTCTTTCACTTTCCGGGACAGCTCCCAGACGGCGATATTCTGCTCACTGGTCGGCGTCTTGAGGCCCGAGACGAGTTGGCTGGCGATCTCCCCATCCCTGTCATCACACCACAGCTCGCAGAGGGTCTCCAGCCCATGCGGCAGCCAGTAAAGGAACCAGTTGAAGGGCGTGCTAACGTTGGCCTCCATCTCGGCCATGCCGAGAATGTCGTCGCCGTTCCCGGAAGCCGCCTGCGCCGACTTGGCCAGGATTTCCTGAACGCTGGCCGTTTCAAGGTCGACATCAGCCCAGATTGACTTGCTGTAATCAACACTCCTTCCGAGGTGCTCATAAAGACGGTGAGGGCTACCGAGCAACGATCTTTCCGGATGCGTCAGCTCCAGCTTCGCCAACAACGCGAAGAACTCGAACCAGTCGAACGGCATGTTCTTGATTTCTTCCCTCTCGTCTTCGGGAAAAGGCACCAGCGCCGCGGCGTCCCGAGCGAAAGGCGGAATAAAGCGGCGTATCCACTCCCTCTCGAAATGTGTGTTGTAGTAAGCGCGAGCACCGTAGCGGCGGAACAGGGGCATGTCCCAGAAGTCTTCCACCTTGTAGCCGGCAAATTCGGTAACGCCCATGAACTCGAGAGCGAGAAACTTGGTGCGAATCCTGTGTGGCTGCACGCCCGTGTACATCATTGGCGTGGACGGACCCGTTTGCAGTTCGTCCGAGTAGGAGCGCGACCAGGTCCACTGTTCGCTAGTCAGCTCAGAGAAAGCTTTCGACGTCTGCCACGCTTCGAGATCCTCATTGAATTCGATGTCCGCCCCGGTCACCTCCCGGGACTGGAGAACGGCGAACCGGCCATTTGAGAAGCCCCACTCGATGTCCTGGGGAAAGCCATAGTGCTTTTCGATCCGGACGCCGATCTCGGAAAGCTCTCTTAGCTGACCGTCCGTCAGAGTTTCGGCCGACTGAAGATTCATAGGAACATCGACCTCCACGCTGCCCTGGCCATCTTCCCTCCGGGCCGTCATCACTAACTTGTCGTGGATTTCGCGGTCAGTCACCGAAAGCGAATCCTTGTCTATGAGGTATCGATCAGGATCTACCTTCCCGGCCACGATCGCCTCACCAAGCCCCCAACTGACATTGAGGAAGAGTTCGTTGGGGTTCGAAGTGACGGGGTTGGCTGTAAACATCACGCCTGCCACCTCCGACGGGAACATCTCCTGGATCACGACTGCAAGAAGCACATCTGCATGACTAAATCCCTGGCGATGCCGATAAGCGATGGCACGGTCAGTCCACAAAGAAGCCCAGCAGCGCCTGACATGCTCGAGTACGTTGTCGGCCCCGCTGATATTGAGATAGGTGTCCTGCTGCCCTGCGAATGACATGCCCGGAAGGTCCTCCGCTGTGGCGGACGACCGCACCGAAACGCATACGTTCACTCCCAACTCAGACTCCAGCTGCTCGTACGCGCTGCGAATGGCGCTATCGATTTCGGCGGGCACCTCAGCAGACATGATCATGTCCCGGATTCGCCCTGCCCGACGCTCGATTTCGACCGTGTCATCGTAGTCGAGGCCCTCGATGACTCGAAGAATCGGGGCAAGAAGCGAGTTAGCTTCCAGCAGACGCCGGTAGGCCAAGGTGCTCACACAAAAAGCCGGCGGCACAGGCAGGCCTGCTGCTACCAGCTCTCCGAGGTTAGCTCCCTTACCACCCACCTGTGGAATACTGTCGGCACTTACCTCGTCCAGAAAACAAGTGTACTCACCCACGAAATCACACTCCTTTGAATCATGGCCTGAGTGGGGAAACCGTGAGGAATATCACCCCACACCGGTTCCAAACACAAGGACCTCAAGAAAGCCAGAATCTAGCTGAATGCCCCTAGCATATCCAGAAAAACCGGGGCTGTCTTTGACCTTGCCACAGCTCACCGAGGCCACCTCTTAACCCGCTCAGACGGGCACCGGAAAAGGTGAGCCGGTGACAATTCGGTCGCAAATCCGGTCCACGTATCAGACCTCGGCGTGAACCAGGACCCGCCCGGCGCTTCCGTCCACTGTGATCATCTCGCCGTCCGGAATCAGATCACAGGCCGCAGTCAAGTTGGCCACGCAGGGCAGGCCGTACTCACGGGAGATCATCACGGCATGGGAGACGATCCCGCCGGTTTCCACAACGACGCCGCCAACAATTGAGTAAACCGTCGTCCAGGCAGGGTCCGTGGCCACGGTGACCAGGATGTCGCCCTTCTCCACCTTTCCGATCTCATCCAGGCTGCGGCAGACGCGAGCACGACCGGTAACCACTCCATTGCTTGCAGCCGTGCCACGAAGTCCCTCGCCATCGGCGACCTGTGTTCCGTCGAACTTCTCCCAGCCGCGAATGAATTTCGGCGGTGTCTTGTGAGCGTAGCGGTCGTATACGCGGCGACGGGCCCGAACGATGGTCTCGATGTCCCTGCCGCTCAGGTCGTCAGCCTCGACACGGAGCATCTCGTGGTTGCTGAGGAAGAAGATATCCTCCTCGTCACTCATCAGACCGCGTTCGATGAACTTTCTCGCGATCGCAGTCAACATGGGCCGGCGATGCAGCGCGTTCTTGCTGTTGGTGAACCTCTCCCAGTCTCGGTAGTAGAAGTAGTCCTGCACCAACTCGATATACCACTTGAAGAACGACGCCTTCAAAGCACCGGTTGGCTGCTTGCGTATCGTCCCCAGGCACTCTTCTTTCGTAGCAAGCATCCGTTCGTGAAGTTGCTCTTCGAACTCCCTCGGGCTGCTATCGTCACCGAGCGGCAGCATTGCCTTGATGGAAGGGAAGACCCGCTCCGGCTTCTGGGCCCATCGGAAGTAGATCACGTCTCTCTCGTCGGCACCTAGGTGCCCATACAGCTTGAGAAACTCGTCTAATTCAGCCTTGAACTGTCGCCCGTCTTCGGAATCTCCGAGCGAGTCCAGCACAGTCTTCGGCTCCTCGTTCTGAACGAGCGCCGAAAGAACCGGCGACTCCTTCACTTTTCGCGAGAGATCCCAGACGGCGATGTTCTGCTCGCTCGTTGGGGTTTTTAGGCCTGACACTAGCTGGCTGGAAATTCGCCCGTCCACGTCGCCACACCAGCGTTCACATAGCCTGTCGAGGCCATGCGGCAGCCAGTAGAGGTACCAGTTAAAGGGAGGGCCAACGTTGGCCTCCATCTCCCCCAGCCCGATCTCGGAAGTTGGTCCCTCACCGGCCCGGGCAGCAGTCTCAAGAATCTCCTGAACGCTGGCGAATTCGAGGTCAAAGTCTTCCCAGACGCCGTTGGAGTGGTCAACCCACTTCTGCAGGTGCTCGTAGAGTCGGTGCGTGCTTCCCAGAAGCGAACGTTCGGGGTGCGTGAACTCAATCCGTGCCAGCGTGGCGAAGAACTCCATCCAGTTGAATGGCATGCTCTTAATCTCTTCCCGGTCTTCCTCCGGGAAGTTGGCCAGCGCTATTTCGTCTCTCGCGAAGGGAGGGATGAACCGGCGTATCCACTCCTTCTCGAAGTGAGTGTTGTAATAGGTGCGGGCGCCGTAGCGGCGAAACAGAGGCATGTCCCAGAAGTTTTCAGTCTTGTACCCGGCGAACTCCTTCATTCCCATGAAATCGAGGGCTAGGAACTTCGTCCGAATACGATGGGACATGTTGTAGGTCATCGGGCTTGTGTGGCCGGTCTGGAACTCGTCGGAATATCCGCGGGACCAGGTCCAGCGCTCGTCGGTGAGCTGCTCGAGCGCTCTTGGAGACTGCCAGGCCTCCATCCCCTCTGGGAAATCAAGATCGGCTGCAGTTACTTCGCGGGACTGCAGAATCGCAAACCGGCCGTTTGCCCAACCCCACTCAATGTCCTGGGGAAAGCCATAATGTTTTTCGATCTTCAGACCGATTTCCGATAATTCTCTTAGCTGGGCGTCGGTGAGAGTTTCTATTGATCGCTTTTCCGGCGGAACCTCCAAATCGGTGCTTCCCTGGCCATCAGCGCCTCTCGCCGTCATCACGAGCTTCTCGTGAATCTCGCGGTCGGTGACCTGCAGCGATTTCTTATCGATCAGATAGCGATCCGGGTTAACCCTTCCAGAAACGATTGCCTCGCCGAGGCCCCAGCTCACATTCAGAAACAACTCGTCAGGGTTCGAGCTAACGGGATTCGCAGTGAACAGAACGCCGGACACCTCTGAGGGAAACATCTCCTGTACCACAACGGCCAGGAACACATCCCGGTGATTGAATCCCTGCTTATGTCGGTAGGCGATGGCACGATCGGTCCAGAGTGAGGCCCAGCACTGCTTTACATGGTCGAGAACGCTGTCCGGCCCTTTGATGTTGAGGTAGGTATCCTGCTGGCCCGCGAACGACATCCCGGGCAGATCCTCGGCGGTCGCAGACGACCTCACCGACACAAGTACATCTTCGTCGAGTTGTGATTCGAGCTGGCCGTACGCGGCCCTGATTGCAGCATTGATTTCCGCCGGCACGTCGGCCTCAGTGATCATCTGCCGGATTCGCAACGCCCTGCGTTCGATCTCCGCGGTGTCGTCGTAATCAAGGCCCTCCAACGCGCGAAGGATGGGCGAGAGAAGCGAGTTCTCCTCGATCAGCTGCCTGTAGGCAAGAGTATTGACGAAGAATGCCTGGGGAACCGGGAGATCGGCCCCGGCCAACTCGCCAAGATTCGCGCCCTTTCCTCCGACGAGAGGGATGTCTTGGGAATCGACCTCATCCAGAAAGCATGTGTATTTGGTCACGGGAACGGCACTCCCTCCTATGGGGTCACCTAGGGTGATTTCCTCGAAGAGACCGACCCGTTGCCGACTCCAGGACACCCGGACCCTGGGAAAGCCGAACCGTAGCTGATTGAGGATAAAGACGTCCAGCCCCGGCGCGCAGACATCCCTCGGCTAGGCGACCCAGCGTCAAAGAACCGGCAACGCTAGGATTGAATGAAATCTTGACACGCTGTGCCGATCTCGTGGAAGGTCGCGGGGCTAGGCTCGGCTGGGCCTAGCTTTGTACTTGTTGGACCAGCAGCTGGGCGGGCGTTCTCAGCAGATTAGGGGGCCAAGTGTCAACCTATATCATCCGGCGGCTGCTGCTAGTCCCCGTGACCCTCTTTATCCTCTCGTTTGGTACAGCAATGATCATGCGTCTCACGCCCGGAGACGTGGTCGACTACAGGTTGCAGAACAGCTACACGCCAGAGCGCGCCGAGGCGATGCGCGAGCAACTTGGCTTGAACAAGCCTGCCCTCGAAGCGTACGGCGATTGGATGTGGAACGCGTTCCAGGGAGACTTCGGCGACTCCTTCGTGACTGCGTCGCCCATCGCAGAGCAAATCAAACGACGATTTCCGGTCACATTCGAGCTTGTCCTGCTGACGGTGCTCGTGCAGGCGGTTGTTGCCATACCGTTGGGCGCGATCGCGGCTGTTCGCCAGAACGGCCTCACTGATCACTCGATAAGGATCGCCAGCGTCCTGATTCTTGCTGTCCCAAGTTTTGTGATCGCGGTCTTCGTCCTGAAGTTTCCCGCGATCTGGTGGGGATGGTTCCCACCGTTTGGTTACGTCTCGTTTCAGGATGACCCCTTACGCAACCTCCAAGTTTATTCCCTGCCGGTTATCGTCGGATCCTTGGGCCTGATGGCCACTCTGATCCGATTGACCCGCACTGAGATGCTCGAGGTACTGCGTCAGGACTACGTTCGAACCGCACGAGCCAAGGGGCTCGGGGGAGCTACCGTTATCCGAACCCACGCCCTGAAGAACGCCCTGATCCCGGTTGTGACCGTTCTCGGTCTGTCATTCGGAGGAGCCTTGGGTGGAGTCGTGATCATCGAGACGATATTTAACCTGCCCGGGCTCGGAACATACGCGTTGACGGCGGTTCGCCAAGAGGACTATCTCGTCGTTCAGACGTTCGTCGTATTCTCCGGCTTCATGTTCGTGGTGGTGAATCTCGTTGTTGATCTGCTCTATGCGTATTTGAACCCAAGGATCCAGTTCGAATGACTTCCGTCGTAGATGTACTGGATACCAGCGTGGCACCAGAGCGCCCCGGCATCTGGATTCGGCTCGGGCGGGTAGCAAAAGCTCAACCAGTCGGCGTTCTTGGCTTCGTTCTTGCAATGTTTCTCCTTTTCATCGTCGTGTTTGGCCCCTACCTGACAACACACGACCCCGATGCGTTGAGTGCCGATGTGCTCCAAGGCCCTACGAGCGATCACTGGTTCGGGACGGATCAGCGGGGGAGAGACTACTTCTCCAGGACGATGGTTGGAGGACGCATCACTGTATCGATTGCGGCGTTCTCCCTGGCGCTGGGCACTATAGCGGGAACCGTCCTGGGACTGATTTCGGCCTACTGGCGCTTTGTCGACCTCATCCTCCAGCGCTTCGTCGATGCCCTGATGGCGCTCCCTGGACTGTTCCTGATTCTCCTCTTCCTGACCGTTTGGGGCGGCGACGTGGAGGTTCTGATCTCAGTGGTTGCGATATCCGTTACACCCCCTCTCATCCGGGTCGTTCGGGCGACCGCGCTTTCAACGCTAACCAACCCGTACGTTGAGGCGGCGGAGGTTGTGGGGGCTTCTTCCTGGCGGATCCTGATGCGCCACGTGTTACCGAACATCGCGCCGACGATCGGCGTCATCTTCGCCGTAGGCGTAGGAAACCTGATGCTCATCACGGGTGCCCTCGGTTTCCTCGGGCTTGGCGTTCAGCCACCCCAGTCAGAATGGGGACGCATGATAGCTGATAGCCGGGCATATATTTCCGCCGCTCAGCACCTGTTCATCTTCCCGGCGATCGGACTCGCACTGGCTGTCCTGGGTGTCAACCTCCTCGGTGATGCTCTCCGTGACCTCTGGGATCCGCGCATGCGAGGGGCCTGATTCAAGCAGGGCCTTCAACCGGGTCTTCCTCTGAAGGAATAGTGAACTTCCCCCAGAAAGCAACCGCACCACGGTCCGCCGCTTGCTGACGATCGAGTCTCGCCTGCCACCCACTGGGCAAGACTGTTGATCCGGCTGGAGGAGGGTCTTTTGCCTAGATTTCAGACTGCGACAGGCCGCCCCCTTATCGGGGGCGGCCTGTCGTCGATAGCGTTCCTGTCGCCTGTTGAGCTAGGCGTCGAGCCAGATCTGGGAAAGATTGTGTACGAGCCCGAACGGAATTCGCTCCGGGTGTCCCTTCACATAGCTCCGGAACAGCGGATAGAACACCAGCGAAGCGGTGAATACCTGTGGTGAATGCTCAATCAAGAGATCTGAAGCCTCTTTCACAGCATCTGCGCGCTCGTTCTCGTCGAGCGTTGCTCGCTGTTTCTCGAGCACCCTGTCCACATCCGGATCCGAGAACTCGACTCGGTTGAACGGAGCGTCAGTATGGAATCGGTGGAAGAGGTACGTGTCCGCATCGGTGCCACCAACTTCCAAGCCGATGTTCATGATGAAGTTTCCTTTGGCGCGCTCCGCGAAATAGTCCGCCCCCGTCGCGCTTTCCAACTGAAGGTTGAGACCGAGCGGGGCAACGTCCTCCTTGATGACGATGCCGTGGCAGTCGCACTGAATGGGCGTTGGAATGTCGATCGTCTCATCGGCACCGACGCCGACCCCCGCCGCGTTCATCAGCGCGATGGCATCCTGAATGTCCTGGTCCTTGTCCGGACGGAAGCCGGGCATCTCCAGGAGCTCAGCCTCGGAGTAGGCCAACGGCTGGAACATCTGCGGAACCGGCCCCATGATAATGCCGCTCTCAGGGCCAAAGGGATTGACGGTTAGTTGCCGGTTCGTGACGAGGTGGACGGCCTTTCGCACACGCGCATCGTTGAATGGCGCTTTCTGGTTATGCATGTGCGTTTCTTCAATGGCCGAGTGAAGCCGCTTCCTGTAATCGAAACCGTCCCCAAGCTGGTCCTGGAGTGTCGACACCTGAGTGTAATACCCACCGGCGCCAATGTTGTCGAAGTGGTCGAACTCGCCGGCAATGAACGCGCCTTCCTGGGCATCGCTCGAGAACGCGAGATGCCGGATCTCATCCAAATAGGGAAGGGCCTTCCCGTCGGCGCCCATCTCAAAGTAGTCAGGATTGGGGTGGAGCACCCCACTGACCTCGGGAACGAGTTCACCACGGAGCCAAGGCCCCGTTCCCAACATGTTCTCGTACTTCTTCATGCCATCGTCTCCAACGGCCTCGCGCTGCTCGCGGTTGACCATCAGGATTGGATCATCGGCGATGAAACGGATCATTGGCGCAAACGGTTCACTCGTCGTCAGTCGGAATGTGCGCTCGTCGATCACCTCAAGGTTCGAGACGCGATCAAGCTGGCCCTGGATGAATTCCGCGTTGTCTTCGTTGAAGCGATTGAGTCCGTAGACCGCATCCTCGGCGGTGAACTCCCGGCCGTTTGCCGGCGGAAGATCGTGCCACTTGACGCCGGACTTCAGCTTGAAGACGTAGGTAAGTTCATCCGGCTGCTCCGGGAGCGACTCCGCAAGTTCAGCATTGACGGTCACGTTGCCGTCGTAGTTCAGGATGCGGTTGAAGGCCAACCCCATACCCAATGAATACGTTCTGGTGTGGTTAGTGATCGCCGGGTCGAACACGAAATCGGCGCTGATGGACGACCCTATACGCAGCGTGCCGCCGCGCTTGATATTAACTGCCGGTTGAGTTGGATCCGCAGTCGAATCGCCATCATCACCGCCATCATCGTCGTCGTCATCGTCGTCGTCGCCGCAGCCGATCATTGCAGCCGTTCCAGCACCGGCGGCTAGCACAGCTGAGCCCGTTAGAAACGAGCGCCGATTTGTCTTTCTCAATCCCAGCGCGTGCCGCGCCCAATATCCAGTCTCGTCTGCCATTTCGGCCCTCCTGCAAGCTCCTAATCATACAAGGATTCACCGATTGTGAAACCGCCGTTAACGGGAGAGCGAGAGACACTCTCTCTCCTCTGGGCGGTGCTGTCCGAAGGACGGGCCAGCTGGTCTCATCGCCGCCCGCTGGGGCAGCGATTGCCGCTGGACAAGGCTGTCCGAAATCCGTTATACCGCCACTTGTAAGCGACCCGCACCTTTGACGCCTCCTTGGCCCAGGTGTCCAAGATTCGACGTCAGGGACCGGTTCTTCGCTGATTCCGTCACGGAGGCACTGCCGCAATGGGCGTCGTTAGTACGAGCGAATTCACGTGCACCTTGCAGGAAATTGATTCCGAGAGCATCCAGCTTGTCGGAGGAAAAGGGGCTAATCTCGGAGAGTTGACCGGCGCGGGCCTGCCCGTACCTCACGCCTTCTGCGTCAACACGCTCGCCTACAGCAGGCTGCTCGAGACGAACTCACTTCTCGCCCCGATTCTCCGGGCGCTTGAGGGCCTCGACTACGACGACACCGCCGAGATCGAGAGACGGGCTCAGAGAATCAGGGAAATGATCACAACCGCCGACGTCCCTGCGGATGTTAATAGCGCTATCCGCAGCGCTTACGGACGGCTGGAATCGGAACTGGGACAGGATGTTCTCGTTTCGGTGCGCTCATCGGCCACGGCCGAAGACCTGCCAGGCATGTCATTCGCAGGGCAGCAGGACACTTACCTGAACATCTATGGTGCTGACAGCGTCGTGGATCACGTGAGGCAATGCTGGGCGTCTCTCTGGACCGACCGCGCCATTTCCTACCGGCACAGGCAGGGGTTCAACCAGAGCGGCGTGCTCTTGGCGGTGGTGGTCCAAGAGATGTTCCCTTCCGACGTGTCAGGCGTGTTGTTCACTGCGAATCCGGTTACGTCGAACCCCAACGAGCTCTTCTTGAACGTTAGCTGGGGCCTCGGGGAGGCGATCGTGTCGGGGAAGGTCAACCCGGACCGATACCTGATTGACAAGAAATCTCTTGCGATCACGGACCGGGAGATCCACGAGAAGCTCGTAATGACCGTCCGTTCGCCTGGCGGGCAGGGAAGCGAACATGTCGACGTACCTGTCGATCGACGATCAATCGAGACGTTGACCGACGACCAGCTCAGAGAGCTCTCCGAGATCGGATTGAGGATCGAGGACCATTACGGATTCCCGCAGGACATCGAGTGGGGTTATTCGAACGGGCGATTCGCAGTGCTGCAGTCTCGCGAAGTGACCGGGGCGGACATCGAGTTCAACGAGGACCTTGAATTCTGGCAGTCACCCAAGGCGTTTTCTGAGCTGTACAGCGACAAGTGGACATGGTCGCGGTCGTATTCGGATGAACTCCAGACCGGTCCCTCGACGCCAATGATGTACACGGGTGGGCAGCCACACAGACTGCGGACAAAATATCTTGCGCTTGAGTTTATGGGGGTAACCGAATTCGCCGGCTACAAAGCCGAGGACTTTTGGGACATGCCCCAGTTTCGCCGCTATGGAGCACGGGCGTACTACAACACCTTCTTTGAAAAGGAGTGGATACGTCGCTTCATCCCGCCATTTGCTCGGGATGAAGTCGCACTCGCGCCGTTCCCCGAGGAAGAGCGGGAAGAGATCAAGAACACGCCGTTCGATTGGATGGAGTTCTTCTCAATTCTTGTGAAGCTGGAGTTGACTCACCCGGAGCGCTCGTTGCTGGGGAGCACTCACCGCCTCTACGAGTACCTCGAGAATTCAGCGAACCACGCCCAATCCGTCATGGCGGACTTCGACATTGAGTCGGCCAGCCCGGAGGAGATTCGGGAGGCCCAGACGCGGGCAAGAGCAGGGAACAAGTGGTCGGAGGCTCCGCCAGCCCCGGGGCGGCGTACGCCTGCCCTGGGAAAGAGCGAGATGGAGGCCAGCGTCGGCACTCCGTTCAACTGGTATCTGTACTGGTTGCCGCATGGGCTGCAAACGATGTGCGAGCTGTGGTTGGGTGATGGCAACCTGTTCAGCCACCTCGTCTCGGGCATGGAAACTCCAACCAGCGAGCAAAACAATGCGGTGTGGGAGCTCTCGCGGACGATCAAACGATCGCCGGATCTCATGAGATTAATGGGGAAGGAAGACTCCAAAGAGATCCTCGACGCTCTGCAAGAAACTGAGGACGGCCAGCAATTCAAGTCGGATCTTGACGAATTCATAAAGAAGTGGGGCCATCTCGGCGCAACTGAACGAGACACAATCTACTTCCGCTGGGCAGAGAAACCGGAGAACGTGTTCCCCTCCGTCAAAGCAATGCTTCCGCTTGATGACGAAGACGGTCCACCGGCCTTCGAGCAGCGCCTCAAAGAACGCATGCTCAAAACCAAAGAGGAGTGCCTGAGGAAGATCCGCAAACAGCCAACAGGGGCGTTGAAAGCGGCATTCTTTAAATGGTATCTCGAACTCGTCCAAGATTACTTCTATTACAGGGACTGGGAGCGCTTCACGAACGGCAGAGCCGGCGGTGGACGGGGCCGGCTCATGCTCACAACCATTGCGAAACAGTACGTCGAGCGCGGCCTGATGAAAGATACAGAAGATATCTTCTTCCTCGGCTCAAACGAGATGCAGGCACTCGAGGCAGGCGACATGAGCGCCAGGGATGTTGAACTCCGAGTGCGAGCGCGGCGCCGGGTCTATGGTCGGTACACCCATAACGAACCGGCCAAGTACATCCGCGGCTGGGAGAAGTTTGACGATGGCCAGCCCGATGATGGTGAAGGCCTGCGCGGAACCGCCGCCAGCGCCGGCGTGATCACTGGGCGCGCCCGCGTGTGCAGAACCCTGAACGAAATCAACAAGGTCGAAAAAGGCGATATCCTCATCACGGTCGCCACGGACCCAGCATGGACCACGGTTTATTCGTTTACTGGCGGCGTCGTGGTTGAGACCGGGGGAGTGGTGTCACATGCTGTCATGATCTCCCGGGAATACGGCATCCCGTGCGTTGCCAACCTCAGTCGGGCCTGCGACCTCATCCCGGATGGCGGCCTGATCACAGTCGACGGCAATACCGGGAGAGTAATCATCCACGAAGAAGAGTAACTTCCACGGTGAGACTCGGGACTCCGGTCAGCGGGGGAGGGGGCGAGTGCTCGCGTGATCAGACCCCGGCAGGGATACACCGCGGCGGCGAGTTCTTACTCCGAAGGCCCGCTCAAACCCAATTCGACCTTTCGCCGGTTTGGAAGGTAGGATCAGTCTGCAGTGGAGCACACCCGGGTCGTCTTGATTCGCCACGCCCAGAGCGAGTCCAATGCCGCCGCGATCTGCGAGTGTCGGGGCGATTCGCCCCTGACTGCGCGAGGAAAAGGCCAGGCGGCTCGCCTGGCCAGGCGGCTTGAGAGCCAGTTCCCAACCGCTTCGGCACTCTACTCGAGCCCGCTCGGCAGGGCTCGACAGACGGCCGAAATCATCGGACGCAGACTCAAGCTGCCGGTTGAGCGCCTAGGCGATTTACGGGAAATCCACGTGGGCCGCTGGGAAGGACTTCCGCTCTCCGAAGTAGATCTAATGCCTTTGCATGAAAACGCGGACTTCACATTCCACGGAGGGGAGTCGCCACGGCAGTTTTCCACGCGTGCAGCCCAAGCCGTTCGCCAGCTCGTCGAAGATCACCCTGGTGAAACCGTGCTCGCAGTCGGTCACGGGACGGTGTTGGCCGGGGCCATCGCATTCCTGTTAGGCAAAGAACCCCTGTTCGGCAACCCGTACACCATGAAGAATGGCGGGGCGGCCGTTCTTGCATTCGGCCCGTTTCCGAAGCTTTGTACGATAGATAGAGTGAGACTGCCCCAGCGCACCTAGCCCGATGTTTGTGGCGGCGCCGACGGCGGCCGTTCATGCTCGCAGATCCGGGCCTTGGCAACATCGCTTTACTGGACTGCTGAAGACTTCACTCGCCGCCAGAGCCGAAGTCCGACTTCTTCTGCACCTCCACACCACCCACTGTGATGAGGGACTCGACGCAGTCCCGCAAGGACTCACCGAAGGGGCGAAAAACAATAGGTGTCACAGACCGGATTCGCTCGTTTCGCAGTTCGCATCCGGCCCAGATCTCCCGCAGCTCGGCCTCACGAGCCTTTATTCGCTCAGGGAACGGGTCAGTCGGCTCGGCAGCATCGTGACCAAGCTCCGGGAGAAACCGATCGATGCCGGCACAGATATCCTCGATGTTGTTCCGGTCGGTGGACCAGGCGATATAGCGTTCCCCGTTCTTCACGCGAACGCTTTCTAGCAGTCCGACGTGACAATCAGCGGTGTCACGTACATCAACAGTCATCCAGGGGCGGTATGCCTGGGTCTGGAAGTACTCGCCCTGCAGCATCATTCCGATGTTGCCCTGCCATCCTCCACGGCCCTGGTGGGCGGAAAGAATAGGGCCAATGTTGTCGGCCGGGCAGCAGGTGACAGCATCCCACCGGCCGTTCCTATCGGCCGCTTCGGCGAAGGCACGCTCGGCGATCACTTTCCCCATTGAATAGCCTTTGCGATCGGGCGTGCGGCGAGGGTTCTGCTCATCAGGAAAGCGATCCTCGTAAAGGACTGGTCGCCGCACCAGTTCCTGCATGTCTGCCTCGTCCATGACAGCTGCAACACTGGACGTGACGATCACACGGTTGACCGTCTCCGAACGGTTAACGCTCTCGATAATGTGGCCGCAAACACCGCGAACGTAGTCAGCGTCGTCATAACGACTCACATGCGAGATGTGGGCCACCGCCTGGCAGCCGGCGAAGATCTCGTCGAAGCAGCCTTCGTTATCGAGATCCGCTGAATGGAGGGTAAGTCTGCCGGATGCGTAGCCCGGCATCTTCTTGAGAAAGTCGGTCTTCTCCGCTTCGTCAGCGTCTCGCACGCAGGCTCGCACACGGTAGCCACAGTCCAGCAGTCGCCGAACGGTCCATCCGCCGATAAACCCGGCGCTCCCCGTAACCGCTGCTGTGCTCTCCCTTGGAATCGGAGCCATACGCTTCCTCCTTCGCCTCCTCGGCTGACTGCTCAGCCGAGGAGGCGAAGGATACTCCAGACCACGGTGCCGTCACGATCGGAGCCGAAGGCGATGTGGCTGCCGGCCGGTGACCAAAAAGGGGCGAGCTCATTCACGTTCCGACATCTTCAACTTCCAGTAGTGCTTCTCGAGAACCCCCTCCGCCAGAAGGGTCTCAATCGCGTGATCGAAAGCCGCGGCGATGAGTTCGCCGGTCCGATCGAAACCGAATGCAAAGCGCGCCTGATTGACGAGATCGGCGCGGTGCTCGGGGCCTACGATCTCCGCAGTGAACACGAGGCCGGTCTTGAGCTCTTGGAGCTCTATCCGACCGATCGCTCTCGTGCCCGAGGTTCCGGGGCCACGGGGAATCGCCCTTCTGTCAGGATCGCAGATAAAGCAGTCATTCTTGGATCTGTGGGAAGACGCATCTCCTGAAGCACGGAACGAGACCTGCCGACTGGTTTTCGAATCGGCAGTCATCGACTTTGACTTGCGGGACGTGAAACTGACTCTGCATCCTGAATTCGCCCCTCTGCTCGAAGCACGCCTTCATTACGTTGGACAGGATTGGCCGGGGTCTTCCCCCGCGTTACAGCATCTGACTGGTTTGGGAAGCCCTCCGAGCGGACGACGCTGAAATTATCGTCGAACTGGACATCCACTTGGCTTCCGTTTGAGAACGTGACCTCAACCTCGCACAACGGCCCTTCATCACCAATCTCCGTTTCGGTCAACTTCCCCCCGATCACCAAAGGTGGCCTCGTTCGTGGCAAGCCCTGGCTGTCGTTCTGAATGCGCGGTGTGAACCTCAAGCGCGCGACAAGTTAGTCCTGTGCCCGGCCTCTAGGGGGCATCCTTGCCGCCACGCGAGCTTAACGTCGGACCGACTATGATGTGCGGTCGATAGGCTTTCTGCCCGGGCCCCTGGACCCAAAACAACCTGCGGAACGGGCTAAGAGCAATCGACCTACGAGGTCTCGAGCCGGGCCTGCGCCTTCTGTGGAGCACGTGTCGCCGACAGCGAGACAAGGAGAAGGAACATGGAATCAAGAGCAGCGGTCTGGTTGGGACCGGAAACCGGCCTCGAAATACGCACAATAAGGGTCGATGAGCCCGGGCCCGGAAGAGTGCGCGTGAAGCTACACGCCTGCGGGCTCTGCCACACGGACCAGTCCGTGCTGGACGGTTCCCTCCCCTCAGCCGGCCCAATTGTGATGGGCCATGAGGGTGGAGGAGTCGTCGAGGCAATCGGCGACGGGGTTAACTCGCTGGCGGTTGGAGATCATGTAGTTATGACAACTTCCGGCTACTGCGGCCGCTGCTACTGGTGCATCGAGGGTCAATTCTCCCAATGCGCCAACATGCCTCTCCGCTCCGGTGGGACCGGGGCACCTCCATTTCATCTCGGCGACGTGGATCTCAGTCCCTACGCTTCGGTCGGGTGCCTGACCGAATACACGGTCGTTGGCGAACGCTCAGCCGTGAGGATCGACCCCGAGGTTCCGTTGGACAGTGCGGCTCTGCTCGGCTGTGGCGTGTACACCGGCGTGGGTTCGGCGATAAATACGGCGAAGGTTCGGCCCGGTACCAGTTGCGCAGTATGGGGAGCTGGCGGCATCGGGCTGAGCGCCATCCAGGGGTGCAGGATCTCCGGCGCATCGAAGATCGTCGCAATCGACACCAACCCGCGAAAGCTGGCGCTCGCTCAGACCGTTGGCGCAACTGATGTCATCGATGCCTCGAGCCAGGACCCGGTTCAGGAAGTGTTCGGCCTCACGGAGGGCCGCGGAGCCGATTACACGTTTGAGGCAATCGGTAATCCCCAGGCGATGGAGCAGGCGCACATGGGCGTTCGAAACGGGGGCACCTGCACCATTGTCGGAGTCGGGGGTTTCACGGACACGTTCTCTTTGCCGGCGGCGGCCTTCGCGCTCTCGGAGAAGACGCTGAAAGGATCTTTCATAGGCGGCGGCGCAAGCAATCGTGACTTCCCTCGGATGCTCAACTGGTACAAGGAAGGAAAGCTCAAGCTGGACGAACTGGTCACAACTCGGTACCCACTCGATGACGCGCAGAAAGCGTTCGACGACATGGTCGCCGGCAAGAATGCCCGAGGAGTGATCGTCTTTTAACGCGGTCACCCACTATCCCAGCCGGGGGGCCGGACAACCGAGGAGCCCTTCCTCCCCGCACCTGCGGGCCCCGGAACCTACGAGTACTACCGCACAGTTTCTGGACACCGAGAGGCCGGCCGTGATCGGCTCACTCGTGGTCGACTAACCTGGCCGCCCACGAGTGAAGAGAAGGCTCATCCGGTGGGTGGTCGCCGTTTGGCTGATACCGCGGCTTCCTCGATGGAATCAACGTAGCCAACGGTAAAGTCTTTTGTGTACGATCTGGCGTCCGACGGACCGCCGGAATTCGAGGCTCGAATGAGAGCGATGGATCATTCAAATCTGTCGCACTCCACATCCGAACCTCCAGGGGGAAAGAATCATGAGCGAAGGAGCCCTCGAAGACCTGATCGTTCTCGATTTATCGCAAGGCCTCGCTGGTTCCTACTGCACAAAGTGGTTCGCAGATCTCGGCGCCACGGTTATCAACATCGAGCCCCCGGAGCGGGGAGATGCTCTCCGATCGCTGGGGCCATTCAAAGACGACACTCCAAACATCGAAACGAGCGTGCCCCACCTCTTCTTGAACTCCGGCAAGAAGAGCATCACACTCGCGTTGAACTCGCGGTCCGGAAGAGAACGATTGCTGAGGCTCGTACATGGGGCCGACGTTCTCGTGGATGATTCCCGCCCGGTCGCAATGGATGAGCTGGGATTGGGCTACGCCGAGCTCTCTGCTGCGAACTCTGGCCTGGTTTATGAAACTATCTCACCGTTTGGCCTGACCGGTCCCTACTGCGACTATCCGGCGACCGCACTCACAATCTCCGCTTTTTCGGGGAGCCTCAGCCCACGTGCTATTGCTGGTCGCCAGCCAGTCAACATGGGATGTCACCAGGGCATGTACCTCGGCGGGCGCATCGCGTTCATATCTGCAATGGCTGCCCTGCTGCACCGGCATCGCACCGGAGCGGGACAACATGTCGATGTTTCCCTGCTCGAGGCAATGGCCGGAAACGACATCGCCGCCCCCACCACCTATTCATACACCGGAGTCGCCCAGGGTCCACGCACCGGGGCAAACACTCTCGGAAGGGGTGGAGCGGGACGCTATCGGTGTAGCGACGGCTACGTGGATGCCCTGCCCGGCATCGGCGGACTGAAGAAGCTCGCGGCGCTGATCGGCCAGCCGGAACTTGCTGAACACGAGCTGTTCACGAATCACGCAATGCGGTCCCAAAAAGCGGCCGAATTCGACCGGGAGTTCATGGAGCCCTACTTTTCCACACACACTCGAGCCGAGATACTCGAGGTCGCCCAGGACCTGGGAATGCCATTCAGCTACGTCCTCTCACCGGACGATCTCCTTGACGACAAGCACCTAGCCGAGCGCGGCTTCTTCGTGAACGTCAAGCAAGCCGTCGCAGGGCTGACGACGCTTCCGGGCGCACCCGCTCTCTTCTCGAAGACCCCAATTCAAATTGGTCGGGCTCCCCGGCTCGGCGAATCCAACGCGGACATTCTTGCCGGGGCGATCGCTCGACCTGCAAGTCGAACTGCCCCCACCACTTCACAGCCTCCCGGCGGCACCGCTCTGAGCGGCATCCGGGTCCTGGACCTTACGCGGGCGTATGCCGGCACGATCGGAACGCTATACCTGGCCGATCTGGGAGCGGACGTCATCAAGGTCGAGGCGGTAACCCGACCCGACATCCCCACGCGTGAGATGAACCCCGCCGAGCTCGATCCTGGGGAGAAGAACTGGGAGCGCGCCGCCTATTTCCACCGCCTGAATGTGGGCAAGCGAGACATCACCCTCGACCTGACGACGGACACGGGCAAGGGCCTGTTTCGAAGACTGGTCCGCCACTGTGACGTAGTCGCGGAGAACTACAACCCACAGACTATGCGCCGGTTCGGACTCCATTACGATGCGCTGAAGGAGTTGAATCCGGGGATAATCATGGTCTCGATGTCTGGCTTCGGCGCGGAGGGCCCGAGCAAGCACTGGGCCGCCTATGCCGGCGGCATGGAGTCGATGTCGGGCCTTGTCGCCGTCAGCGGCTACGAAAACGGCGACACTATTTCTTCCCAGACTGGATACGGTGACTGGTCGCTCGGCACCACAGGCGCACTTTCAGTGCTCGCGGCTCTTCACTACCGGGACAGGACCGGCCACGGACAGCACATCGACGTGTCGGGCAGGGATGCTGTGCTCTGCGCCCTCGGGGATGCGATCGTGGATCACTCATTGAACGAGAGGGCGTGGAAACCAGCCGGGAACAGCGAGTTCAACTGGGCTCCCCACGACACCTTCGCGTGCACCGGTGTGGACCAATGGGTGGCGATCTCCGTGACGGACCAAGGGGAGTGGGAGAAGTTTTGCAGAGTGCTCGGTTCTCCACCCTGGGCAGAGGATGGGCGATTCGTCGACCAAGAACACCGGCACGCGAACCGGGAGGCGATGCGCCCGATGATCGAACAGTGGACGGGCAATCGCCCGAAGGAGGAGGCTTCTTCCCTGTTGCTAGCAGGAGGCGTGCCCGCGGGACCGGTACTGTCGCCCGCGGAGACGCTCTTCGACCCGCAATTGAGGGAGCGCGGCTACTACGAAGTGATCGAGCATCCCCTGGTCGGGAGACGGCTGTTCCCCCGGCAGGCCTCAGCCCGCTATTCCAATATGCCCGTCGCATCGAGAGCGCACCCGCCGCTACTCGGCGAGCACAATCATCAGGTGCTCTCTGAACTTCTGGGCTTCTCGGGCGGCGAAATCGAAGAGCTCGAAAAGGCCGGTGACATCGGCACCGAGCCACGCCGCAAGAGCCGCCGCCCCCCCGAGATGACACGGGATGCCTGGCGGAAGCGGGGAGCAATAGTGGACGACGACTACCTGGCCAAGTTAAGCGCGGAATACGGAGTCAGGATCGGGCCTAAGAATTAAGCTGTCATCGTCACGTCCGGCCTGTGCCGGTACGTGAACGCCCCGCAAATCCCATCTGCGCTGACGTCACTTGGCCGCAGTTTCTTGTCCGCTGATAAGCCGCAGACCTCGTTCAAGGGTAGGAGCATAACTTCTCATGGAGCTGGGCGAACGCTCCACGTCTCCGGGGAAGTCTATGGGACACAAAATGGAGAGCACCACCCGCGACTGCGAGGCATCGCTTCGATGGTCAAGCAGGGCCGATGGCACCTTCTGCCTCGAGCGCAGCGATCTCGTCTGGACCGAGCCCCAGCAGACCCGTTAAGACGTCACTCGTGTGCTCGCCGAGCCGCGGGGGACGGTCGACCAGGGCGGGCGTTTCCGAAAGGCGGTAAGGCGGACCCGGAAATTCGATGGTCGCGCCGGGCTCCACATCAAAGTCCTGGTAAAAACCACGGGCTCGAAGCTGCGGATTAGTGACTAAGTCGGCCGGCGTTGACACAAGTCCAATGAGCAACTGCCGATTTTGCCCCTCCTCGTAAACGATCCGAGCGGGCAAAGTCTTCACGAATTCACAGATCGCTTCGTCTATTTCGGCAAACTGGGCGGTCATTCCCTCGATCTCCTCGGCCTTGCCCGATGTCAACATGGCGGTGAGCGTCCGCATGTTCAGCTGTGCGACAACACCAGATAGCGGTTCTTCGTCGAGGCCTTCCGACATGCCGTGCTCGGCCATCCACTCCACGAATGCGGTAAGGCCCCTACCCGCTGGAGCGTGCACCATCAGAAAGACATAGCCGTCGGCCGCCTCGTAGATCCCGGACCCTGGAACCTGCAGTGGAAGTATCCCGCGCCCCCCGGATCGAACCCGGTTGGTCTTCAGCATGTCCCAGGTCTGCATGGCTGTTTCCTGCGAAATCGACATGGCCTCCTGAGCAGAAGTGTCAACGCATTGCCCCTGGCCGGTCACTTCGGCGTGGAGAACCGCAAGGAGAGTGCCCTGCGCGGCGTGGATGCTGGCCGAGACGTTGGCCTGATTTCCATATATCAGGTGCGGGGGGTCCTCGGGAAACCCCGCCAGCGTCATCACACCGCCCATAGCTTGGCCAATGAGGTCGGAGTAACTCCAGCTCGGGTGGGTACCGTTCTGTCCGAAGCCGGTGGCCGACGAGTAGACGAGACTCGGCCGTTCGGTGCGCAGAGCGTCGTAGCCCAGTCCGCGCTCCTCGAGATGTCCGACCGGATAATCCTCGAGGAGCACGTCTGCTGTGAGCGACAGACAACGAGCAAGGGCAGAACCATGCTCCGACTCGAGGTCTATGACGACTGACTGCTTCGATGTGTTATGGACCCAGAATGCCAGGCTCGTATCCGGGCTTTCCTCGACAGACTTGATGAACGGGGGGTTGTGACGTTCGGTGCCACCTCCGGGAGGCTCAATCTTTATCACCTCGGCTCCCAGATCAGCCAGCAGCTTGCCACAGTACGAGCCGATTTCGTCACAGAACTCGACAACCCGGAGCCCATCCAACGCGCGTGCAAGCATATCAATGAACCCGCGAGCTTTGCCCGGCGATAGCATTTGGGCACCTCAACATACGTTTCCCTTAATTCGAGATCCTTTGGCCGCGAGTGAATTTATGCGCGCTCCGAATGGGGTAACCGACTTGCCGGCCGAGTCTGTGCCCGAAAGTTGAAGATGTCGCAATATACATGCGACTTATGTCTCATTTTGAAGTTGAAGATTCACTATTGGCAAGTAAATTAGTCTATCGGCCGCACCCGAACGCTTAAGATAATCGGGCCGAACCAGCTCGTCCTCCCCTTGCGTAAAACCCTACTCGACGATGCCGGCCTCGTGTAACGACTTCAGCTCTTCGTCGCTGAGGCCTATCTTCCTGAGAACCTCATCGCTGTCTCGACCCAAGCCGGGTGGGTTGTTCGGCTGGAACTTCTCGCCCCGGATCTTAACCGGCGTGCCGAGCATCTTTCGCTTGGCGCCGTTCCGGAACTCCTCCACCTCGACGAAGGGATCCCGCGAGATGAAGTGCGGGTCCTTGAGCAGGCTCACCAGGCTGTTGGTAGGACCGCCGGCAATATCGTGCTCGATGAAGACCTCGAGCCACTCCTGCTGGGTCTTCGTCCGGAAGATGTCACACAGCTCCTCGAACTCGCCCTCGTAGCCTCCCGAATCGAGGCCCATCTGCCAGTTGCCACGCTCAGCCAGGTCCGGACGATTTATGGCGTTGGCGAAGTTCACCCAGAACTTCTTCTCTAAGGTCTGGAGGAAGACGGCAGACCCGTCCTTGGTCGGGTAGACACGATAACGGGTTCGCTGCTCGCTCTGGGCAACGCTCGGCGGCGTGAACACACGCGTATCTTCCGGCGTGTTGAGCAAGCCGTAGGCCGCCGACCAGAAGTACCAGGCCCCAGCCTCGCCCTCGCTAACATCGATGTGGACCCCCTTGCCGGTCTTCTCAACATTGATGAGAGCCGACAGTGCGGCGATCACGCCAAACGAGCAGCCCATCTGGCCGGCCAGCTCGTGCGCTGAATTGAAGATGCTGCGGGCCCCGTCATCCTCGAAAACCACCGGCTCCACAGAGGAAAAGGTGTCAAAGGACTGGCCATGGCTGGGTAGACGCCGGTAAGGACCGGTCTGCCCCCAGCCCGAGACCGAAAGATAGACCATCTTGGGGTTGAGCTTTATCACCTCTTCGAAGCTGAACCCGAGCTCGTCCAACGCGCCTGAACGCATGGCGTCGATGATGACGTCCGAGTCCGCCACCAACTTTGCGAATATCTTTTTCGCCTCATCGTTCTTCAGGTTTATCGCCAGGCTCTTCTTGTTACGCGCCAAGTGCATCACGTACGGCTCGACCAGGCGAGAGAGCGACCCGCGCTGTGGAGGCTCGATCTTGATCACTTCTGCCCCCATGTCAGCGAAGTGGCAACCCACCACGTCAGTGACGTACTGGGAGAAATCGAGTACGCGAATCCCTTTAAGCAGACTGAACATGAACTTCCTCCATTTAGTGAGCCGGCTGACCGGCAGGTCCCTTAGTTAGTCCCACGCCGGGGCCATCGACCCATCACCGCTTGACGACTGACGTCCTGTTGGCAACCCATCGCCGCGGCCGTCACGGGCCCCGCCTTGTTCCAGCGAAGCCTGCTAGCGGGAGGGGCTCCCCAGCATGTTGAAACCGAGCACCGACCCCGAGGATCGTTCTCGCCTCTGTCGGGCGGACGGATCTTAAGGTGGTCACGAGACTACTTCAACGATCCGGTAGAAGCCCACGAGGACTGGCCGCCATAGTCAATGGACAGCATCCACCAAGGATGTCGCGATTCTGTCGCAGTCGCGAACAAAACTACCGAACTCCTCCGGCTTCACCCGCTGTCCAGCGCGAGAAACGATCACCCAACTCCCGGCTCCTTCAACCGACCCCCCACGGCTGATTTCAAAGCTCCGTATCAGCTCGCCCTAGAAGAGCCGTCGCACACCGACTTCGTCCGAGCCCCACAACAGGTGGGCCTTGGAGAACTCAAGGTGGTTTTCCAAGTAGATGTCCTGGTATCCGAAGGCCGTCCCTTTATCGAGCTGAGGCCCGCCGCCCGTTGTATGGCGGTAGTCGAACAGCAGCGCCTCAAAATTTCCAGACTGGCTCCGGAAGGAATTTCCTATCCGGAGGCTTTGTCCCTAGCCGAAGATTCGAAGGTTCGCGATCGGATCCCGCGGCGTTGGGGGGTATGATTTGCCCTCGAACCGCCGAGCAAAGGGCGGACTCTAATCTTCACCGTGGATCCCCGGCTGCCGGGGCCCGGCGTGGAACGCATAAGGAGTCAATTCATGGTCTGGGAATTCAATACGGATCCCGAGTTCCAGAAGGAAGTCGACTGGATCGACGAATTCGTTCGGGAGGAGGTCGAACAACTCGACCTAGTCCTCGGTAGCCCTGTCAATCTCAAGCAACCTCACTACGAAGAGCTGGTGCGGCCGTTGCAAAAGACGGTCAAAGAACGTGGGCTCTGGGCCTGTCACCTTGGTCCGGAGCTCGGTGGCAAAGGCTACGGTCAGGTCAAGTTGGCGCTCATGAACGAGCAGTTCGGCCGCGCCCGCTTTGGCCCGGTTGTATTCGGCGCCCAGGCACCCGACACTGGCAACTCCGAGATCCTCGCCCATTACGGCACGCCCGAGCAGAAGGAGCGATTCCTTCAGCCGCTGCTCGACAACCAGATCGTTTCCTGTTTCGCCATGACGGAGCCGCACGGGGGTGCCGACCCGCTTCAATTCCGAACTACGGCCGTCGCCGACGGCGACGAGTGGGTCCTGAACGGTTATAAGTGGTTCGCCTCGAACGCCAAGTACGCCTCCTTCTTCATCACGATGGCGGTCACGGATCCAGACGCCGCTCCCCACGACCGCATGTCGATGTTCATCGTGCCGGCCGACACTCCCGGTATCGAAGTCATCCACAACCTCGGATTCCATGGCGAACCGGACGCAGTCCACGCCTACCTCAAGTACAACGATCTCCGCATCCCGCGCCAAAACATGCTCGGGGAGCAGGGCCAGGCCTTCGTGGTCGCGCAGACCCGGCTCGGAGGCGGACGTATGCACCACGCCATGCGCACGGTCGCTCAAGCACAGAAGTGCTTCGACCTCATGTGCCGGCGGGCGCTCTCCCGCACCACGAAAGGCGAGCAGCTTGCGAAGAAGCAGCTGGTCCAGCAGATGATTTCCGACACCTGGGTGCAGCTCCGTCAGTTCCGGCTCCTCGTGCTTGAAACAGCGTGGCTGATCGACTACCACAATGATTATCTAAAGGTCCGCAAGAACATCTCAGCGGTGAAGGCGACCATGCCGAAAGTGCTCCACGACGTGGCGTCCGCCGCACTCCAGGTGCACGGCTCGCTCGGCATCTCGACAGACATGCCGTTCATGGACCTGATCGCAAACTCGTACCACGTTGGGCTTGCCGACGGCCCGACAGAAGTCCATAAAGTGACGGTGGCAAGACAGGTGCTTCGCGACTACGAAGCCGACGACGAGGTCTTCCCGACCGGGTACAAACAGACGAGACTGGAGGAGGCTCGCGCCAGATACGGCTTCCTCCACGGAGAGCGATGAATCAACCCCCAAGCGAGGGGTGAGGCCAGGGAGCAGTTGGCTGACCCTCCAAGCGGGACATGGCGAACTCAGGCACTCGCAAAGCGCCGGGGAGGGAACATGGAACTGGAGGAGATGCGCGAGCGGCTCGGGCCGTTCGTCCGCACACAGTTGGAGGATGAAGCAGCCGAAATCGTAGGACTGGTGCCCGGGGAGGGCCACGCCGGCTTTTCGTACCTTTTCGACGTTTCCACAGGGGGCGAACTCCGGCATTACTTCGTGCGCCTCCCTCCGCCAAACGTCAAGTGGGAAGGGACGGCAGACGTCCTCCGCCAAGCCTGCGCTGTTAATGCTCTCGAAGGCACGGATGTTCCCCACGCGCCGATCGTGTGGTCTGGCGACGACCTCGAGTGGTTCGGATGCCCCTACTTGGTTCAGCCGCTGGTGGAGGGTGACGTGCTGAGGGGCGAGTGGTTTCTCGAACTGTCCGACGAGACGCGCAGTGGCATGGCGAAACAGGCGATGACGGCGCTGGCGGGGATTCATCGCGTCGACTGGGAGTCGAAGTGCGGCTACCTGGGCGACTTCTGGGGTTTCGAATTCGACATCACTCGCTGGGATCGTTTCTACGACCGGGCGGCCGAGCCGGAGCGAATCGTCCTTCAACCCCGCGTCAAGGAGCTCCTCCTAAACAAGATTCCCATGGACTCGCGCGTCGGCCTTTACCATGGTGACTTCCAGTGGCAGAACCTGATGTACGCGCCGAGTGGGAAGCTGCTCGCCGTTATCGACTGGGAGCTTTGCGGCATCGGTGCAACGTTGAACGACGTCGGCTGGATTTGCGCCTTTAACGACCCGACCGGCTGGGCCCCAAACCGTCCGACCGGGCAAATGCCGGAAGGGGACGAGCTCGAACAGCTGTACATCGAAGCGTGGGGAGCGAACCCCGGCAACATCTCCTGGTTCAAGGCACTCGCCGTGTACAAGTTCGCGATCATCTCTGGCTTCAACCTGATGTTGCATCGGCGCGGGAAGAGGCCGGACCCGCAGTGGGAAGAGACCTCACTCAGCATGACTCCGAACATGGAGTATGCGCTCCAGATGCTCGGCGGTTAGGAGTCGTCTCGCGCGAAAGACGCAGACTAGATTGGAGGAGATCGCCTGCGGCGACTGTCAATTCATACCTCTCATCGGCCCCGAAGGATTCGGGGCGAGGTCGGACTGACTCTTAGACTCGTGGTACGAGCAGGGCTGCGGCCAGCGTAATGATTGGTGCGGGGAGCAAATGCAGCGGAAACTCCCAAGAAGCGAGAGGAACCCTCCGCGAACATCTCTCGATCTGCGTTTCGAATTGGAACTAAAGGGTCGGGGGCTCGCGACCGATCTTCTGAAGAATCTTGAGCCAGCACACTACCCTCCTCGAACCGGGCCGAAGATAGGCCCGCTCTGAGCCCCAGCGTGCTAGATTGCGCCTCATCTTCGCCGCCACCGGCCACGGAGGATACACCCTGGGTCCCATCGCCGATCTGAAGGTGCTCGACCTCACCCACTACGTCGCCGGGCCTTATGCGACGAAGCTACTGGCCGACTTTGGAGCCGACGTCGTGAAGGCGGAGAGGCCGGATGGAGATCCGGCTCGTCAGCTAGGGCCATTCGGGGGGGACGAACCAGACCCAGAGAAGAGCGGGACGTTCTTCTACCTCAACACAAACAAGCGTTCGCTGGTCGTCGACCTCGCACAACCGGCAGCCGTGGCTGTCATGGAGCGCCTTACCGAGTGGGCCGACCTTGTCGTCGAGAGCTTCGCACCCGGAACGCTCAACCGGCTCGGCTTTGGCTGGGACTGGTTACACGCGCGCTGCCCGGACCTTTCGCTCGTCTCTGTATCGAACTTCGGCCAAGACGGCCCCTATCGCGATTACCGAGGGACGGACCTAACGCTCTTTGCCTTCGGTGGGGAGATGTACACGATGGGGATCGCGGAGCGGGAGCCCGTGAAGATGTTCGGGACGGCCGCGCTAATCCAGTCCGGCGCCGCGACGGCGACAGCGGCGATGGCCGCTGTCTTCTCGAGCAAAGTCCACGGCCTCGGCCAGCATGTGGACCTTTCGATCGCCGACACGCAGGTCCTCGGGGTCGACCGGCGGCACGCCCGCCAGATCGCGTTCGAGTTCTCGGGCCAGACGACACCCAGGACGCCGGGCGACGCCAGGATGGTGCTCGCTGGAGTCCAGCCGTGTGCCGACGGCTACGTCGAATTCAGCGGTGCAAGCGTGCGCGTCGATCGCCTCCGCGCGATGCTCGGCGAGCCGGAGTGGTTCGCGGATGGGAAGTGGGACCAACCTGGAGCCTTCCTTGATCCCGAGCTGGTGGGGGAATTTGAGGCAAACTTCTACCCCTGGCTGTTCGAGCACACCAAGCGCGAGATCTGGAAGCGGGCTCGGGAGGCGCGTGTGCTCTGCGGCCCGCTGTTCACAATAGACGAAATAGTATCCGACGCGCACTTTCGCGATCGCGGGTTCTGGGAGCCAGTGTCGCACGCCGTTATGGGTGAGCTAACCGTACCTGGGCGACCGTTTATCATGCCCGATTCGCCATGGGAGATCAGGCGGCCCGCGCCGCTCCTCGGGGAACATTCGCAGGAGGTACTCGATCATCTCGGGTTCTCCACCGATGAAGTTGACGCTCTGACGGCGGCCGGCGCGGTGGGGGTGCATTGATGCCGCTGCCGCTCGAGGGCGTCCGAGTACTCGACTTCTGCGTCGTCTGGGCGGGGCCGTTCGCCACGATGCTGCTCGGAGACCTTGGCGCTGAGGTGATCAAGGTCGAGAATCCCAATCGGATGCAACCGATGACGCGGGGGGCGCTCTCCCGCGTCCCAAAAGAGCTGGCCGATCGCCTGCCCCCGGCGGAGGGTTTCCCTGACGGTAAGCCCGGCGAGCGCCCGTACAACTACCACCCCACCTTCGTCTCGGTCTTCCGGAACAAGAAGAGCGTCACGATGGACTTCCGAACACCCGAAGGCCGGGAACTGCTCGGGCGGCTCGTTTCTCAGTGCGATGTGCTGATCGAGAACAACGCCACAGAGACGATGGACGGGCTCGGGGTCACATATGAGTGGCTGTGCCGCTGGCGGCCGGAAATCATCATGCTGCGTATCCCGGCCTACGGCTCGACGGGGCCGTACAATCAGGCCCGCGCGCTGGGCGTCCACCTGGAGAGTGTGATGGGACACACCGCCCTCCGAGGCCACGCGGATCTCGACCCTACGTCGAGCACGCCGATCTTCTCCGGTGACTACCTCGCGGGAGCCCAGGCAGCATTCGCCGCGATGCTGGCACTCTGGCACCGGCGCAAGACGGGGCGGGGACAGTTGGTCGAACTGAGCCAAGCAGAAACGGCCTCGGCGATGCTCTTCCAGGGGTTCATGGATTACCTGCTAAACCATCGAGTCGGGGAGCGGCGGGGGAACCGGTCGATTAACGGCTACGCGCCGGCCGGTGTCTATCCGTGCCGGCCAGAAGGCCCCACTAGCGACTGCGGCGACCGCTGGATCGCAGTGGAGGTGGTAGACGATCGAGGGTGGGAGGCTTTAGCCAGAGAAATGGGCTCTCCGGCCTGGGCGCTCGAGCCGGAACTCGCCACCACGGCTGGGCGCAGGGCCCAGCACGACATGCTCGATGAGCGGATTGCCGATTGGACGAAGGACTTCGACGACTACGATCTCTTCCGCAAGCTGCAGGCAGCGGGCGTGGCTTGTGCCCCAGTCGTAAGCGCCCACCGGATCATGGACGACGACCACGTCCGCGACCGCAGCCTGTACCAGCCGCAGGTGCTCGCCGACGGAATCGGCCCGTACCGATTCACGACGCCGTTGTTCCGCTTTTCGGAGACGCCGATCGTCGTCCGCCAGCCGCCGGTGGCGCTGGGCGAGCACAACGAGTACGTCTACCGCGAAGTGATTGGCGTCACCGAGGACGAGTTCGAACACTACCGTGCGCTCGGACATGTCACGACGGAATTCGCGGACTAGGCTAAAGGACCTTGGAGACGCCGCAACACCGTTGGGAAAGCGGAACTACCACCGTGGCTCGAGTCAGGGCACAAGCATCGACCTGCTCATGGGCGGCCCCCAGGGCAGTGAAGCCGGCCCGTGCGTCGAGGCCTACTTTCGACGTACCCTCCGCCAGAGAAACAAGAGGGAGGACATCTGATGGTGACGATCGAAGACCTGGTCGAAATCGAAGAGATCAAGAATCTCCGCCACCTGTACTCGCACTACTACGACGGCCAGAGGGTCGAGAAACTGGTTGACCTGTTCACTGACGACGCCGTCTGTGAGTTCGGCCCCCAATTCGGGGGCGATTGGGTTGGCAAGGCCAAGATTCACGAGAATTACGCGAAGTTTTCGCTCGAAGAAGGCAAGCCTCACGAGGTCCTACACGCGGTCACCAATCCGTGGATCCGTCTCATCGATGGGGAGACTGCTCACGGCCGGTGGTATCTGTTGGACCTCCGCACCGCCGAAGGGGCCGAGAACCCGTTGATCCTGTTTGGCGTCTACGACGACGTCTACAAAAAAGTCAACGGCCGATGGCTAATCCACAAAACGCGCATCGATTTTCTGTGGCCGCGGCGTGAGGTGTCCGAGCCGCGCGAACTGTAGTCGGGCTGGCTGGGGAGGCCTTCCCGCTGAAACGAGCGGTCCGCCTCTGAACTCTGAGTCGGCTGAAATTGGCCCTAGCCCAGACCTACTCTTGGATCGAAGACCAAGTCCGTAACACCATCGCCAAGAGTAGCCGCGTCGACCGTTCCCGCCGGGACAGCGGCCTACCGGCCACCGTGAGAGGCTGGCCTGTCGATTTATCGCCGATTCAGTCGACGGCCATGGCCGTCGACTACGGCCGGGCAGGATCACCCGGGGACCCGGCCTGGAGCATCTGCCGGTAGTGTTCGGTCACATCCGGTGGTTGCCCATCCGCCGTCAAACGCCCAGCATCGAGGATAATTGCGCGATGGCAGAATTTCTTCACCAAGTCGAGACTGTGGCTTACGAACACCACTGTCGCCCCGCGAGCGGGGAACTCTTGCATCCGGTCGAAGCACTTCTGTTGAAAGGCCGCATCGCCGACCGCGAGAACCTCATCAATGAGCAGTATGTCGGGATTGCTGTGGGCGGCAACCGCGAATGCCAGCCGCAAGTACATGCCCGAGGAATAGTGCTTAACAGGAGTGTCCATGAACGCGCGGAGCTCGGCAAATTCGACGATCTCGTCGAAGCGTTCCCGAATCTCCTCCTTGGACATGCCGAGAATGCAGGCGTTCAGGAAAACGTTCTCACGACCAGTTAGGTCGGGATGGAAACCCGTGCCGAGCTGAATGAGCGGGCACACACGGCCGCGAACCAACACTTCCCCTTCCGTCGGTGCGGTCACGCCAGCGATGAGCTTGAGGAGGGTGCTCTTGCCGTTGCCATTGCGGCCAATGATGCCAAGCGCCTCGCCGGACCGAACAGTGAGCGAGACTCGGTCTAGCGCAACGAACGACGGCGACCAACCCTTCCCGCGGATCAAAGCGGGGACGAACTCCTTCAGAGTTGTGCCGTCGCGGAGTTGGAAACGCTTGGTCACATCTCGGAGTTCCACAGCAGGAGAATCAGACCCGGTCAGCAAAGGCTGGTTCCATCCTTTTGAACAAGTAATACCCCACGAGTAACGTCCCCAGGCTCACCAAAATCGCAACCAGGAGGCCCGTTAAAGGCGGACTGACGTGCGACAGGATTGCGTATCGGTAGGCGCCAATGAAGCGAGCATTCGGGTTTAGGTCATAGAGCAGGCTGTATCGTTCCGGGACGAGGTCGACCGAGTACATGATCGGCGTGAAGAAGAACCACAGGTACAAGACGACCCCGACGAGGAAGCGGATATCGCGAAAGAAGAGGTTGAACGCTGCGAAGGGCAACGAAATGCCAATAACGAAGATGGCGTGAATGCAGAGAATGAGCGGCACCCAGACCACCGTCCACGACAAAGGATATTGGAAGTAGAGCATCAGCAGGGCGATGATCGCTCCGCCCGCGATCAAGTCGACGACTCGAACGAGGACGGCTGCGATGACGATGGTCTCGCGTGGAAAGTACACGGAGGTTACAAGGCTCTCCGCTCCGACGAGGCTGTCCGTTCCCGCTTGAACTGCCGCCTGGAAGAAGATCCAGGGCATGAGACCCAGTGCGAGGAACAAGAGAAATGGAGCTCCCTGGCTGGGAGAATGGAAGATCGTGGAGAAGACGAATCCCAACGTCAGAAGTTGTGCGAGGGGGTTCAGTGCGATCCAGGAGTAGCCAAGGATCGACTGCTTGTACTGAGCCCGCAGGTGACGCACCGTCATGTGCCACAGCAGCTCCCGGTGTCGGACGAGCCCCATGAGCGCGCCGGGCACAGCGCTCAAACGAAAGTTAGGATCGAGGGGAAGGCGGCCAGATGTTTCTCCGCCGACGCTCACTCGGGCGCCTGCAACGAAGGTGGCGCAGGCGTTTCGCCGCGGTTTGCACTCCGGTCAGACAGCGCCGGATCCATGTTGACCACTCTCACCAGCGCTCACCGTTGATGCAAGTCCATATGGACCCATGCCGACGGATGAGGCCCGATTGCCCGCGCGTGTGGCACACCCAACAGCAGCAGTCCAAGCACCTGAAGAATAGCCGCAATGGTCTCTCCACCCGAGTTCGGGGGCCCGTATCTTTCAACCGCGGGCCCTCTTTCCAGGGGAAAACCATTTGCGCCAACCGGAGGCATTTACTCAGGGGTATGCCCACAAACAACGAAGAATACGAGGAGGCTATAACCGATCCCCAGACAGGGGCTTTGTCCAGGACATCGTGGCCGATGGAAGTTGGTCCATCGACTTCCTCTAAGTCGCTTAGAGCACGCCGCCCGATTTCAGCGATACGACCAACCCTCGCAAATCTCCAAAAGCGCGGTCGGAAGTAGTAGGCTTTGCAGTCCTTGAACAACCACGAGGAGACATGATGAGCGGAGTAAGAGTTCCGAAGCCTTATTACCTTCCGCAGGACCAATGGGACATGCTCGTTGGTAACCGCCTGTGGGAGGAAACCGACAAAGGGTGGGAGGAGCTGCACGATCCAGCCCGACCCATGCTGAGCTCACGGGGCGGCGGAATGGACGTCAAGATGTACCTTCAGACCGAAGGTCCCTGGCTTGCCCAGGGCGGGCCCACCATCTTGGTGACTGCCATAGGACGCAAGTCTGGAGAAAAGCGCACCATCAGCACAAACTACATGCCCTATGGCGGTTCGATGATCGTGGTGGGCTCCTGGGCCGGCCTGCCCTGGCCCCCACAGTGGGCGCTGAACCTCGACAACAACCCGCAGGCCTGGGTCAAGCTCAAGGACCGCGAGTGGGAGGTCAAGGCTCGCAAGTTGATATCTGAGGAAAAGACAAAGGTCTGGCCGGCGATGACAAGCCTGTTCCCGCTCTGGCAGTACTTCCAAAAGTTCAGCCAGAGGGAGTTCATGCTGTTTAGTCTCGACCCCGTGGGCTAAAGGGACGAAGAGCAAGCGTTGCATGGCCTCGGCTGAGCCGACGGCTCTGTAGAAATCGAAACGACCGAGACGGGGCGACGACTTCAGCTTCCGCTCCGAACCGACGAGAGTTTTCGAGAAAGAGAAACGATGGCAAACAAGGAACACACGGCCCTGGCAAACAAGGGAGCAGACACGATAAACGCCTGGCGTCGAGACAATCCCGGCGTCCAGCTTGACCTCAAAGATGCTGACCTGAGCGGAGCCCAGCTCCAGGGAGCGGACCTCACCGGGGCCGACATGAGAGGCACCATCCTAGTCGATGCGAACCTCAGCGAGGCTGACTTAACCGAGGCGAATCTGATGATCGCCGATCTCAGCGGAGCAGACCTCAGCAAGGTAACGGTCGTCATGGCCAACCTCAGGAGCGCACATTTTCGCGGGGCCAACCTCAGCGGTGCCCAGCTCAGCGGGTCTGATCTGACCGCCACCGACCTAGTCGGAGCCAACCTCGAGGGAGCCAGCCTCTTCAGCGCCAACCTCAGATGGACGGCCCTTGAGGAGGCCAACCTGACGGGTATCCACCTGGGCCGCTCGGCTCTGAGTGATTGCGATCTGAGCCAATGCGCGGGCCTGGATACGGTGAACCATCACATGTACAGCTCAGTCAGCCTTGAGACCTTGCTGCGTTCCCGCGAAGGAGCAAGAGGCAAGACCGCCACTGCACTTGAGACCTTCCTGCGCAGCGCAACGGAACCAGAGCTGCAGGCGGCGCTACCGGATCTATTTCCCGCGGAGAGCTAGGGAACCGGCAGGCTCGGGCCAAGAACTCCCTGTAGCTGAACCAGCGATGAGGATGGTCCGCTCAAGAAGTGCTTGCACCGCTCTAACACCGTCCAGACTAACTGGCTATTGCAATGGATGAGTTCGTCCATTCGTGCTTCGGATAGGCGCATCGACGGTTCGGAGGCCGCGTTCCCCAAGCCCAAGCCATAGATAGATCGCCGGCTCGCATCTGCCGATGTAAATGCCAATCCGAATCTGACGAGCTCGGGCTTTGTGGGTGATCACCCATGCTGCGACTGGTTTCGATCCGGTGGCGCACCTGGACGAAACTGCAGCCGCTCTCTCTACCGCGTTTTCGAAAGCCTCCTGCGTATCAATAACCGCTTGGCACACCAGAGATACGGTCACTTTGTTTCCCGCTGCGAATAACGATGCCTGTCGGCACCTTGGCATCACGACTTGAATGAAGAGGCGCCCCGCGTAGAATGCGTCAAATTGTCCCTGATTTGCCTTGCGGGATACTGTGAGGCGAGTGCCGAAACGGCGGATCAGGCAGCGGAGTTCTTTTGGGGAAACCTTCCTCCCCAACCATCGCCACGTCAGCGTGGTCGTTGCTGTACTGGTTCCATTCCGGCTTCGCCTTGCCGCTTCCGAGCAGGGGGCGATTGGGGCAGGCAACCGTGTGCAGTTCAGGCTGATTGTGCCGCACGCGGCGAGTAGAAAAGGAACGAACTCCACCAGTCGGCTGAGAGAACAGCGTCGCACAGTTCGAGAGAAGACGATGATCATAGGGGTACCCGCCGAATCCGACCGGAGCGATCACCGCGTCGCCTCAGTACCGGCCGTGGTTCCGACTTTGCTACGCACGGGCGCTGAAGTGCTTGTCGAGACGGGTGCCGGAGCTGCCGCGGGCTTCTCTGACGAGTCTTACGTAGAGGCCGGAGCTCGGATCGCCGACAGTCGCGAGCAGGTGTTTTCCTCCTCGGACGTACTGATCCGGGTGCACGGCCTTGGGTCGGACCAGTCGGAGCTGGCGCTCATGCGCTCTGACCAGGTTCTGCTTGGGCTCTTGGACCCACTGGGCGCGCCTGCGACCGCCCAGGCGCTTGCCGAACACGGACTTACGACATTTGCCCTCGAGCTCGTGCCACGGATCAGCCGGGCCCAGTCAATGGACGCTCTCACTTCAATGGCCACGGTAGCCGGCTACAAGGCGGTGCTGCTCGCTGCAGGTATCGTCAACAAGATGTACCCGCTCATGATGACAGCAGCCGGGACTGTGGTGCCGGCCCGCATATTTGTGATTGGAGCCGGCGTGGCCGGTCTTCAGGCAATAGCAACGGCACAGCGGCTCGGCGCCGTCGTGTCCGCGTACGACCTGCGGCCAGCGGTGAAAGAGCAAGTCGCCAGCCTGGGCGCGCGTTTCGTCGAGCTCCCGATTGAGACAGAAGATACCGAGGACTCTGGCGGCTACGCCCAGGCTATGGACGAGGACTTCTACCGCCGACAGCGGGAGTTGATGGCCGACGTCACTTCGGGAAGTGACGTCGTGATCGCCACCGCGGCCGTACCGGGTCGCCCGGCTCCACTGCTCGTGACGGACGAGGCTGTGCGCCGCATGCGGCCCGGCAGCGTGATCATTGACCTTGCAGCGTCGACTGGGGGCAACTGCCAATTAACGGCTCCCGGCGAGACAATCGTGGTTGACGGCGTCACAATCGCCGGTCCGCTCGATCTTGCAGAGACCATCCCGGGGGACGCCAGTTCGATGTATGCGCGTAACGTGAGCTCCTTCTTGCAGGGACTGATCAAAGACGGTGAGCTCACACTCGACCTCGATGATGAGGTCTTACGGGAGTCGTTGCTCACTCGCGGGGGAGAGGTAGTTCACCAGCGCGTTCGCGACCTGCTCGGCCTGGGATCAAAATTAGCCGTGAGCCCCGGAGAGGAGTAGGGACATGGAAATATTGATTACCGGCCTCTGGACAGGCCCATTGGCCATCCAGGAGACGGTACCCTCGTCACCGGGTACCGCGGCCGTGTTTGTTGCGGCGCTAACCGTCTTCGTGCTTGCCCTGTTTGTCGGCTTTGAGGTTATCTCTAAGGTCCCTCCCCTCCTACACACGCCACTTATGTCCGGGGCCAACGCCATTTCTGGCATCACCCTAGTCGGCACACTGGTCACCTCGGGAGCTCAGCTAACGACGTTCACCACTGTCCTCGGTTTCATAGCGGTCGCGATGGCAACGGCCAACGTTGTGGGCGGATTTCTCGTGACCCACCGAATGCTCGGGATGTTCCAACGGAAGAGCGACCGTGTCTGAAGAGTTAATCAACTTTTGGTACCTCGTTGCTGCGGCCCTGTTCATCTGGGCCATCAAGGACATGTCCAATCCGCGCACTGCAGTGCGCGGAAACGTCCTCGGCTCGCTCGGAATGCTGCTCGCGATCGTGGTCACTTTGACTGACAAGCGGATTGTCAGCTTCGAGGTGATCATCGCTGGACTGGTCGTAGGCGCCCTGGTTGGGGCAGTGATGGCCTATCGAGCACCGATGACTGCGATCCCTCAGGTTGTGGCGGTCTTCAACGGCTTCGGTGGCGGCGCATCCGCACTCGCCGTAGGCGCTGCCCTTGAGGAGGCGATTGGGGGTGGATTCGTTGAGGAGATTGACATCCAGTTCACAATCGCGGCAGCGCTCTCGGGAATCATCGGAGGCGTGTCGCTGACCGGCAGCGCCGTTGCCTTCGGAAAACTGCAGGGATGGGTCACAGAGCGTCCTATCCTGCTTCCCGGACGGCACGTCATGAATGCGGCCTTGGCGGCGGTCTGCCTTGGGCTCGCAGCCTGGCTTGTTATCTCCGGCGAACAAGTTGAACCCACGGAGCTGTCGTCAGCACCGTTCTGGATTCTGGTCGCTGTCTCAGCGTTACTTGGTCTCATGCTGGTAATGCCGATTGGGGGAGCGGACATGCCCGTCGTGATCTCGCTGCTCAATGCTTACTCTGGAATCGCCGCGGCCGGTCATGGCTGGGTGTTGAACAACAACGTGTTGATCATTGCCGGGTCGCTGGTTGGAGCAGCAGGATTCATCCTCACCGCGCTGATGTCACGTGCGATGAACCGCTCGCTGCCTAACATCATATTCGCCGGTGTTGGCGCCGACGTGGCCAGCGACGCTGAGAGCCAAGACCTCTATGCAGGTCGAGTGAAGTCTGGCTCACCTGAAGAGGTGGCAATGCTCATGGAAGGCGCTCGCCGCGTGGTCATCGCCCCAGGGTACGGAATGGCCGTAGCCCAGGCACAACACGCGGTCCGGGACCTGACTGATGCCCTGGAGGCCAAAGGAGCTGAAGTCGAGTTCGCCATCCACCCGGTCGCGGGCCGTATGCCAGGTCACATGAATGTGCTCCTCGCCGAGGCGGGCATTCCATATGAGCACTTGAAGGAAATGGATGAGATCAATCCAACATTCCGGCAGACCGACATCGTACTGGTGCTTGGCGCGAACGACGTTGTGAACCCGCTGGCGCGCGAGTCAAACCCATCTATTCCGATCGCGGGGATGCCGATCCTCGAAGTGGATCAGGCCCAGACGGTCGTCATTGTGAAACGAAGCCTGTCGCCCGGCTTCGCAGGCATTGCGAATCCCCTGTTCGCAGCGGACAACGCGTTGATGCTCTTCGGCGATGCCCGCCAAATGGTTACGGAGTTGAACACCGCACTGGCCGAGTTGTAAGCGCTCGGTTTTCAAGTCGGCTTGGGCGCAACCGCGAAACTAAGGGATCACTGTGCTTTGTAAGGCCGTCGGTGCTCCGCTGAGGGCGAGCTCTGAGATGAACAACTCGCGCCGTCCGGAAATTCCAAAACAAACCAGAGGCTGCGCCCCCCTCGTCGATAGTGCCCGGCGACCCGGAGTCCGGTTTCCTTCAGGCCGTCTCTATCCTCCCGGTCTTAGAGAATGAAGATGCTGCTGGCAGAGATCCCGCGCCAGAGCGGAAATTCCAGAATAGAACGGGGTGCCCTTGGGCTCGGTTCGGTCGGCCGT